>Ga0105239_10000199_pt1 | contig 87814 bp, 60 predicted proteins | sample KBSC44metaG_FD_92761 | JGI IMG/M metagenome (GOLD analysis project Ga0105239, IMG submission 92761) | Corn rhizosphere microbial communities from Kellogg Biological Station, Michigan, USA - KBS C4-4 metaG | ecosystem: Host-associated > Plants > Roots > Rhizosphere > Soil | place: Michigan, USA... | reverse complement strand
TTAACTATATATATAACTAGAGTAATCCTTCTCTCTTTTATATTCTTTATCTCTTATCTTATACTCTTATAGTATATTAGATAGTAATATTATTATTAGATCTCTTTATTCTCTACTCTTTAAAGCCTTCTTAAAACTCTTTTAAAACTTTATAAACGTTCCGCCCTAATATTATAAGAGATTAACCCTTATTATAGACTTATCTATAATACCTATTCCCCTTTAATTAATACTATTATTAAATATTACTTAAAGACTTAATAAACTTACTAAACTCGTAAAGAGAAACCTAAAGGAATTTATTTAGACCTTTAATTAAGGATAGTAATATAATAATACCTTTATCTTAATGCCCCTCTAGGACTATTAAATAAGTTAACTTATTACGGCCCTCTAGAACCTTACTACCTAGATATAATTATATATTATTTAAGACTCTCTATTAGTATATTAAGAGAATATTAAGGTTACGTTATATAATAAGAAGCTAGAAACTCTATACTAATTCCTCTTTAAGCTTATATTAAAGATTACTCTTAAAAGATAGACTATTAAAAGTAAAAAGGTTATTATTATAAAGAGCCTCCTTACTAAAGAAGAGCGCGTTAATAAGCTTATAGACTTATATTAAATTCTCGAATAAACTATCCTCTTAATATTTAATAAATAGAAATAGAGTCTTATTAAACTCTATTAAGACGTCGAAGTCTAGAATAAGATAAACTAATAGCTCCTAGACTTTTATTATAATAAAAGCTAATACTAGTTATACGCGGAATTCTTTATAGAGTTTTATATTATTATAGTAAAAACCTTAAAATCTAATATCTTAAAGTATAATTAACTTACTTAAGGTACGCTAGCTTAACTTTAACGGCTAGTAAGACCTATTCTAGAGGATACTTAGACTCCTTACTAGCGGAAACTTATATACTATTTTAATAAGGTATTTATTAAAGATAATTAAATTAAGGAAGATAATAATTACTAAAAGAATTTAAGTCCCTTAAATTTAAAGTTAAACCCTTAAAATACTTAAAATATAACCTAAACGCCTTTAATACCGTTAATTACTATAGTTACTACGCTATTAACCTCTTTCTCGTCTATAAATCTCCCCCTAGGAGACCCTATAGACCTTAATACTATTTAAACTCTTTAATAGACTACTTAACTAGTAAAGAGGAAGAAGCTTATAGATTAAATTTAATAAATATATAACTAATTTAACCTCTACCTTCTTTACTATAAAGAAGACTACTAAATTAAAGAATATTCTTTATTTATAAGAATCTAAGCCCTTAAAATAGTTATAACTACTTTAGAAGAATTAAAAAATAAGTAACTTCTATATAAAGTCGTTTATTAGAGTTATTAGACGCCTTAAAAACCTCTTTAATACTATCTAAGGACGATCTAAAGACTTAAGATTATTACTTTACTATCCTAGGTATAATTTAAGGCCTAGATATTTAATACTTCCTCTCTATCCTATATAATATTAAATTTATAGGATACTTCCTTATTAACTCGTCTCTTATTTAACTCCTTAATCTATCTCTTATTCCTCTAAAGATACTTTATATCGCACTCGACTTTAAAGGAGTAGAATACTTAAATATTATATACTTAGCTTAAATAAATCTTAAATTAGGAGACTATCGCTTAATAACTTACTTCCTTATTACTCCTCTTTACTTAAATACTCGAATAATCCTTAGAATACCCTAGCTTTACTAATATAAGGCTATTATTTAAGCTTTAAAGGACCGCTTAATTATAATTACCTTCTTATTTCCTTAATATCTTTAGAACTACTATACGAATCCTATTATAATATAAGCTCTCTCTAAAGCCGACCTTACTACGCTTAAACCTTATTAACTTAAACTCTTTAGGACTATATTTCGTCTTATTAGTCCTTTAGCTACTCGCTATTAAAAGTAACGAAATTATTAAAGGTATAGCCGACGCTCCTTAAATATTAATAAAGCTCCTTTAAAAGTAAGCGCCGTTATCTTTTATTACTTAGTAAAGAAGTAGAGTATAGAAGTCTTTAGTCTCTCTCTTTAAGACCTTAACCGCGCTCTTTAACTTACCTTAGATACGTACGATACTAAAAATAATTATAACTTAACGACCTTAATAGGGCTTAAAGTACCTTAATACCTTAAGATTCTATTTTAAGAGGACTCTTTAAAATATAATACTAATAATAAATATAATAGAAAGATATTCCTTATAAATTAAGGACTATCGATTACTATAAATATAACTCTTAAAGAACTTAAGAAATACTAAAAGAGTAAAGAAGTCGACTTAATAATAGTTATACTACTATAGTTTTATAAATAACTATACGTTTTCTCTAGAGAAAAGGCGAATTAACTCCTACTCTATTAACCTACTAATTACGCTATTAAAATTTAAGTCGAAAACTTTTTAAAGCTCCTAAAAGGACCCTTATATAGAATAAGCTAAGATAAGCTTATTAAACTCGCTTAATACCTTAAGGAGAACTTATTAAAGGGCTTTATCTATATTAATATATCTTTAGCCGCGTCCCCTATTCTCTTTATAAAGAAACCTAGAGGAGGATTATACTTCTATATAGACTACCGTGAACTAAACGCTATTATTATTAAGAACTAATATTTACTACTACTAATCTCTAAGACCCTTAACCGCCTTTTAAAGACTAAAGTATATACGAAACTTAATATTATCTCGACGTTTAATCGAATCTATATTAAAAAAGGATAGGAGCACCTTACCGCCTTTTATATATACTATAAACTCTTTAAGTACCTTATTTTACCCTTCGGATTATATAATAGCTCTACTATATTCTAAAGCTATATTAATAAATCTCTTTAAGGGTATCTCAACGAGTTTTATACCGCCTACCTTAATAATATCCTTATTTATAATAAAAATAAGCTCGAGTACACTAAATATATATAGAAAGTCCTCTAAAGACTCGCTAAGTTCGAGCTATAAGTTAATATTACGAAATCCTCCTTCTATACTACTAAAGTTAAGTACTTAGGGCTTATTATTAGTACTAAAGATATTTAAATAGATCTTAAGAAGATTTAAATAATTATAGAGTAGCCCTCTATTAAGAATCTATAAAATATATAATTCTTCCTTAGATTCACTAACTTCTATTAATGATTTATATATAACTTTAGTTATATCGCCCTACTATTAATGTAGCTAATAAAGAAAGACGCTTCTTAGGAATAAATACTAGAGTACTAAAAGGTATTCGATACTCTTTAAATAGTCTTTATCTCTAATATAGTCCTAGCTTACTATAATCTAGAAAGACGTATCGTAATTAAAATAAATATCTCTAACTATATATCGGCGGATATCCTATCTTAATATAATAATAATAATATCCTCTAACTTATAGCTTACTTCTCTTAAAAATATATCCCTACTAAATATAACTATAAAATCTTTAATAAGGAACTACTAACTATTATACAAGTATTTAAAAACTAGCGTCCTAAGCTTAAAGGATCTATATATCCTATTAACGTCGTTACTAACTATAAGAACCTTAAATATTTTACGATAACGAAGCTCCTTAGTTATTAATAAGCTAAGTAGTTAGAATTCCTATCTTACTTTAACTTCTAAATATACTATTAACTAGAAAAATAAGGAGGAAAGCTTAATACCTTAATATATTAAATAGCTAACTTCTTTATAAAAGGAAACCTCTTTAACCCTTAGAACGAAATCCGAAACTAACTTCTTCTAAAACTTATATTAATTAATCTTAAATAAGTAGTCTTTAAATAGCTTATAACTTAACTTTTCTTAATATAAATAGTACTTTCGCCCCTCGACCTTATAACGAAGGATACTAAACCTAAACTAAATCTATCTAAAGAACTAGAAATGTATAATAAGGACCTTACTCTTAAGGTATTCTAGGAAATAGTGTACTCCCGAGATATATTTACTCTTAATATACTTAAAGCCTTCTAAAAGAGCTAATAATAATATACTTATATATAGCTATTAGACTATGAAGAACGTTAAAAACGCCTCTATATTAATTAAAAGTAATATATCCTAAATTTAACTTAACTTTAAATAAAGCTCTATTAAGTATTATATAACTCTATTAGTATAGGCTACCCTAGCTATATAAAGATAATAGTCTTTATATATTATAACTACTAATTCCTTAGCCTTTTATAATTTATAGAATAATAGATATAAAACTATAATATCTATAAGCGCTTAAAGCTATTTTAAGAAGCCTATTAAGGATAGCTCTAACTTCTTAAGCCTTTATAATAATATTAGACTAACGTTACTATAGACTATATTAAATTACTATTACTAAATATCTTTCTTAGGGTTACTTATCGCTACGTTCTTATTATTATAAATTAACTTACTAAGATACATTATTTCCTACCTACCGTTAAATAAACTATAAAGGAGGCTATAAATACCTTCTACTAGTATATCTAGAAGCTCTATGGGACTCTAGAATAATAAGTATTTAATAGGGGTATTTAATAACTCTCTAAATTCTAGACTTACCTTAATTAACGTCTTAATATTAAAATATAACTATTAACGGCTTATTACCTAAAGATTAATAAATAGTTTAAATATAATAATTAATTAATAATATACTATCTCCGCGAATATATTAACTATCTCTAGAATAATTAAGTATAGTTCTTATTTACTATTAAGTTCGCTATAAATAACGCTAAATCTATAATAATAGAACTCTTACCCTTCCTCGCTAACTATAAATAATACTCTTAAATAGGTATTAAAGAATCTATTAAAGAGTATAACCTCCTTCTAAAGGTAGATAAACTTATACGAAAAATAAAGGCCCTTAATAAGTACCTTTATAAGTCTATACTAGTCTCGTAAGCGCTATACGAGACTATAACTAACTAATATTAATAACCTATAAAGAAATACTAAGTAGGCGATAGAGTCTACCTTAATATAGAGAATATTTAAATATATCGCCCCTTAGTAAAGCTTAATAACTACGCCCTTAAACCCTATTTAATATCTATTATCTATAATTTAAACCCTCTTATCGTAAAACTCGACCTCCCGGAAGGTATAAATATTTACCTAGTCTTCTATATTAACTTACTCTATTAAGTAGGCACTAATCCGCTCCTAGAATAAGCTCTTAAAATACTAAACCCGGAAATCGATAAAGAAATAGGAGATACCCTTTAGTACTAAGAAAGTATTAAGGATTTATATATTAAAGCCCGCCGAAAGTAACTTAAATACTTAATTAAATAAAAAGGAGACTAGAATAATATATAAGAATTATAGTACCTTATTAAATAGGATATACTAAATACTATAATAGCCTTTTTGTTATGGACCAGGTCACGGATGAGGTCGCCAGGACAGGCACCCCGCGTTCCAAGGGACAGCAAGAGGAAGGTTAGCCGATGGAGGACGAGGCTACATCACATGACCCAGGCAAGGAATACATTGATGCATTAATGCATTACTTCCAATGCAACAATGCAACAATGCGACCAAGCTAGTATTATATATATACGTTCCCTACCTTAGATAGGACTATTCGTAGTCAACTTCGTTAACAATCCTATACCTACGTTTAGGATAACCCGAACGAGAATAGTTCCCTTTGTTCTATACCTGGTCACGCCTATCTGATTACCCACTTATCAAGGAACCACCTTGGTCAGTACTGCTTCGCGGTTCGGATCATAACACGTAATCTATTTAGTAAACTTATCTATAACGGTTATAAGAGTATTATAGCCTTACTAGGATATTAGAAGGCTTATAATAAAGTTAATAGTCTAGATTGCGAATAGAAGGTCCGGGGATTTAATAGTCTATAATTCACTAAATAATAGGGTATAAACTAGTTTAGAAACGGTATATATAGAGTAAGATCTTATATATTCTTAAATTACTTTAGTAAGACCTAGGATATAGAAGTTTATATAGATATACTCTACTACTTAATTAGTTCCCTAATATATATAATAATTATAAGCTTACTAAAAGACGATATAGAGTACCTTTATCGGGATATAGAGGTGTTTATAACTATCCTTAGTTATCTCGTATATTAAAAGAAATAAGGAATTAATATAAAAGTATTTATATATTATAGTCGAGCCTTTTTAATCTAAAGCGATAGCTTTTATTATACGCCGGATATTATTATAGATATATCTAAGCCGCTTGTCTCTAGGTAAAGATCTTTAAACTAGAAGTTTAAAGTTAGATTTTATCTTAAAGTAGTTAGCGCGCTAGGTCTTAATATTCTTATATACTAGGTTAGCTATAGATTTAGGCGTAGGCGTAGCCTTAAGCGTAGGTAAATTTATAAATTTAGACTTCCTTAAACGAGTTATAACAGTAAAAGCCTTTCTACTCTAAATATAGTATTACTTAATAAAGTCTTTAGTTAGCCGTATAAGGTCTAGTGTACTTATAGTCTATAGTGCAATCGGCGTAGTATTCTCTAGTATAGTGAGTAGACGAGATAGAGTATCTATATTACGGTATAGTTTACTAGATTTATAAATAATCTCTATATATCCTTAGTATTTAGATAGAAAGATACGCTATTAATTTAGATAGTTAGAATAGCGTTCCTTAAGAGGACCTTTATTCTTAAATAATTATATAAATACTTAGTAATTATATATAACTATAATCTTACTATAATCGGTATATTACAGTAGCTTATAAAGTCCTTATATAAGCGCTATAGTTTTAAGTTTAGTCGGCTAGTAATTATATTCTACGGGCGAAAGTACCTTAAAAAGAAATAGTATTAAATACTCTACTTTATAAGTATCTTTCTAATAAAGTATAATACTAAATTCGAACTCCTTACTACTGTTAATATATATAATAAAGCTTCCTACTATAAAATTAAGGAAGACTAGGATAGGTATATTATAGAGAAGGTCTTTTATATCCTTAAATACCTTATATATAGCCTTTAGTTCTAGTTCCGTAGCGAATTTAGTAATCGGCCTATAGCTAAAGTATTATCGGCGTAGATATCCTTTAATAAGGCTACCTTTAAGTCCTTTAGTTTTTAGTATAGCTAAAGATTCTATATAAGCGATATATATTTATATAAAGTATTAATAGTAGCTAAAGAGTCTATTAATATATTCTAGCTAAGAGAGGTATTTTAGGAACTATAGTCTTCTAATATTAATAACCTTATCTTCCTATATACTTAGACCTAGGCGGGAGACGTAATATCTAAGGGTATATATAGTAGGCTACGTAAAATAATACTTTCCTAAGGATAAAGTAATACCGCTATCTTCTAGAAGGCTAAGAATTAACTTAAGGTACTTAATATATTCTTTTAGTAAATAACTAAAAATAATAATATTATCTATATATACTAAGATAAACTTCTATAAATATTAAGCTAATAGGTCTTCTATTTAATACTAAAAGAAACTAGGGAAGTTTATTAGTCCTATTATAGCTATATAGAGTATCTCCTAACTATAGTAAGGTATAATAAATACTATCTTTTATTAGTCCTCTTCTATAATAAGCTACTAGAAGAAGCTTTTAATAAAATTAAGTAAGGTAAAGATAGTAGAACCGCCTAAAGCCTATAGGATAGTATCTTATTTAGGTAATAGATATACGTCTAGATATAGAGCTATATTAATCCGTTATAAGTTAATAACTACCCTAGGTTTACTATTCTTTTATACTATAAAAGCGGGGAATATAGCTACGCTAGGCTATCCTAAAGAGATACCTTTAATACGGCCTTAATCTTATAAAGGGTTAATAACTTTATTAATAGTATATTAGTCCTTTAGGAATAGATTATATAGAGCTTACTTAAGTTTTCTAAGGTCTATACTATCCTTAAATAGAATAGGTATAATAATACTATCGTTAAATATACCTATTTCTTTATAGAATAGCTTTCAGTATTTATAGAGAACTTTCTACACTACTTCTTATATATCCCGGCCCTAAGCGAGTAATATATTCACGTCCTTAAGGTTTATATTATCTTTAGAAGAGTTTAATTAGAAAGGAAGATCTCTAGGGAGTAGTTTATTATTATAAAAGTCCTTAAGTATATCCTTAAATATAGAGGGAAACGGACTAAGGAAGGCTTTATTAGGAGGGCCTTTTTCTATACCCTTAAAGATAAATTCTATATAAAGGTAAAACCTTATTTAAGAGGGTTTATTGTTAAAAGAGTATACTATACCTAAGCGCTATTCCGTAATAATCCGTACTTAGTAGCGACCTATATTAGTAATTAATAAGTATATTTTATTACTATAAAGGATATAGTAAGAAGTACTTATATATTAACTAATTTCCGGATAAATTATACCTTAATTTAGTATAATAAGGTAGGAATACTATTTAAGGTCCTCTCTAGTAGCTATTTTTATAATATAGCGAGATTTACGGACTTTAACTATAATATTTAAACCCGTTCTAAGTATAATTACTACGGATTTTATTACCTTAAATATAGTCTTATAGGGCTTAATAGGCTTTACTAGAGGAGAAAGAGGAGGATAAGAGGTAGACTTCTATTTATTAAGCTTAAATCTAAGAGGGATAAAGTAGTTATTAACTAATAGAGCGGACTTTTTATCTTTACCCTTCTATTTAAAATCTATATTATTTAGGTATAAAACGCTAGTACTAATAATATAAAGTATTAGGAATTAATTTACTATATAGACTTCTCTATAAATATATACTACTTCTCTATCTTAAGCTAGTAACTATAAAGGTAGTTCTATATATTTATTTATCTTAATAACGCCCTTAGTAATACCGTATAGCTTTACGGATTATCTATCTTTAATTTACTTAACCTTTATATTTAGGTAGTGTTTTAAGTAATCTCGGCGAATAAGTAAGATATCTACACTAGTATCGGGGTAGAAAGGAATATATATATTGTCTTAAGCTTAAGTAGTATAAAATATAGGTCCGCGGATATTATAGACTTTAACTAATACTTAGTAATAACTGTCCTCTTAGAGTAGGACGTTAGAGTAGTAAGTAAAAGTAATTCTATTAGTAAAACGAGATAAGGATACTAAATTAGTAATTCTAGTGTCTATTATAGAATTACTATTACTAGTTAATAATCTAGATATTAGTTTACTAATTCGGTAAACGGATTATCCTATAGGCTTATATCCTTTAATAGGGGAATATTTTCTTTATAGTTAGTCTAGTAAATACGGCGATCTTTAGATCCGAATCTATTTAAAGATATTTTAAGGATCCTAGGAGACAATTAATTTACTCGACGTAGTAATATTAATAGGTATAGTTAGTATTAATATTTAGGTCTATTTAATCCTTAGTTCTCTATAAAATAACCTAATTTACGGTTTAGGTTATAATTTCCACCGCTACGAATATTAGTATATCTAGGTAAATATAGTTAACTACTATTACTATTATATTAAGTATTAAATCTATTATAGTTACCCTATTAATTATACCTATTCTAGTTTTAACGACTATAGTTATAGGATTATCCGGAAGGCTAGTTAGGGTATTAATTACTAAACTATAGAGTAGAACTATTAATCTAGTTAATAGAGGGATTTTCTCGCTAAGGAGAGAATCCGCCGTTACTATATTAATTCTAGTAACCGTACTAATTCCGATAATTACCCCCGGGAAAGTATTTATTCTATTAAGGAGATTAATTAAAAAAACTACTATTTTAAGTATAGTTATATTAATTACCCTAGTTATAGGAGAATTAGTTATATAAGGATTAGTTATATAAGGATTAGTTATATAAACGGAAAGATTATTTATTTATTTCCTTCTATAGGTAATACACTTTAAATTCCGCTTAATATAGTTTATAAATAAAGTTATTTAATCCCTTTCTAGGGTAATATTTAATCTATACTTATATTATAGAATCGAGGTCTTTCTAGATTATATAGGTTACTTAATCCGGGTTATTAATATTAGCTTCTAATAGGAGATACTATTTATAGGTAATATATTCTCTTAGCTTAACTCTACTACTAAAAACGAACTTATAGTAATCCGCTTCTTATTCCGTAATAATAGAGTCTAGTGCGAAGTATACTTAAATATTAACGATCTATATATTAAGGTCTTAGTCTATTCGCTCCTTATTATTTTAATTTATACTATTGTACTATTCTCTAGCGATATCTTCTATATAGAGAGGGAGAATATTTAATATAATATCCTTACTATATTTATTAGCTTAAGAGACTAGTCTATTAATAAAATTACTAATACGGTTTTTATTAAATTTATTAAGGTCGGCCGATTTAAGTTAATAACTACTATAAGATTTCGATATAGTTAATAGCTAGTATAGATAAGTAGAGGTTAGTAGCCTAAGATATTAATTTAAGTTTAAGTTCGAGTTTTATAGGCTATATAGTAGAGGCCCACTAAATATATTAGTATCGTATAGCTCTTAACGCTATAACTTAGGATAAAGACTCTATATATAGAGAGGTAGATAGTATAGACTTTTTAATAGTAACCTTAAATATCTTCCTTTAACTTTAGGAGCCGGTCTATATACTAATAGTATATAAGATTAAGTATTTATTAGCTAAATTAGGAAATATAGTAGTTAGTTTAATAATATATAAGTCTATAGTTATTAAGCTTATATTTATATAAGAGTAAGATTTAATAGTAGGGTATCCTCTTCTATACTAGGTCTAGCTATAAACTAAGTAATAAATTAGAAGACTATTAGTTTAATAAATATCTCCTTATTAGTTCCTACTCTTTTTATAGCCCGGGTATATAGTAACTATCGAGTTATATAGTCTAGTATAGAGAGTACTCTAGAAGCTATTCTATAGTATAGATCCTATATAAGCCTACTTAAGTCTTACGTTTTAGTTACTAGTATCGAATCTATTATTAGAAGGAATTTCGCGTCCTACCTATATTAACTCCTAGAATAGTGTACCTTAGAACTAGGGCTTAATAGTCTTAGTAAGTTTATAGGGTTTATAGGATTAGGAGGGGGAATTAGTATATTTATAGTTATACTAAACGGGCTAACTACACTAGATATACTAAATAAACTAGTAGAGCTAGTATAGCTAGTCGGGCTAGAGTTTAGTACTATATTTACTATTTAGTAAAATAAACTAATATAGTGACTTAGTAGTAGGGAAGTTAATATACTAATTAGTAAACTAAATAAATTAGTAATTAAGGGTATAAGCTAAAGTATTAAATTTATAGTTAAGGGTCTCGACTAAAGTATATACCTAGGCCTTAATAGTAGTTTAGGAGATATAGCTCTATAAAGGTTTTATAATACTTCCTAATATACTACGCCGTTACTAGCTAAAGAGGACTATTATTATACTTAAATAGAGAGTCCTAGAGAATAATAAGGTACTCTAGGCGTCTTCGCTTAATAAAATACTAATAAAGAAGGAACTAAAATTAATAGTAACTAAAATAATTACTTTAAATTAGGAGAGTTACTTTTACTTTATAAATTATTCCTTCTTTTTTAAGTATATATAAGATAAGTACCTAGATTATTATTTAATTTAATTAGTTAAATCCCTAGGTCTCTTAACTTATTCCTTTTAATTAAATATAAGGTTATAAATAGTATATATTAAATAGGAGCTTAAGAGAAGTAACTATATCTACCTCTTAACTATATATATATATAAGGAATATTAAGTTAGATTTAATATTAAAGAAAAAGTATAATATTAAGAGATATTACTATACTATCTATACTAGCCTACACTAAATAAACGCCGGGCGTAGTCCTAACTTTAGTAATTAAGGAGGTAGAAGGGACTATTAGATAGTCTAATAGACTTACCCTTAGCTAGACTCGTAAAGGAATACTAATAACTATAAGGAAGAGGTCGGGATTAAGTTAATATAAAGGAGTAGAGGAAGGTAGATTAGCTAAACTAAGTATAATACCTAGTTTATTACTATAGAGTCATAAATTAGTATAATATTAACTTAGAGGAAAAGACCGCTCTACTTATAATAAGCTAAGTAGAAGAAATCGTTACTACTAGCCTATAATAGAAGAGCGTACGAGGAAAGGAAGGCTACTCTTAATAAGTAACTATAAGTGATTCATTATTATTATGGTTGTTATTCTCTAAGTATAAGTGAGTGCAAAGTGAAAAGAGAGAGAGGGGAGTTGTATCTAGGTTGGCAATATACCCGAAAAGGGCAAGTGCGGCCCGTCATGTGACAATTATTGTAAGGCCACATTTGACACTTGTGTTTCAAGGAACTTAGCTCCTTAAAGCAGCAGGGACATGCAAGAAAACTGACACGGGAAATATAGTGATCTGGCTCTAGGCTAGCGGCAGATTCGCTAAGAGACCAGAACGTATATTTGTATGAGGCCTTTGAGGCTCCCTTAGATATGAAGTGATGGATTCGTTGGATTTTCGTCAAGGGCTTGCTATGTGCTGGGTTTCTACAACTTGGAGGCAGACTTGGGCAATTCTTCATGCTAAAATACTAGGCCAGACCTTGGTACTGATCACTGAATCAGCGAATATCGGAAACAATGCCGCCCTGCCAGTTTCCCACAGCCACATTGAAGTAGAGTTTAGGATTGAGGTGTAATTTAGTGTTGCTCAAAGATTGAACTATGATACCAGAGGACTCTGGAGAAATGTCTCCTACCGCACGACCAGCCAGATCTCCAACGCCAGATTCCGCATACTATCCACGACGATAACTTGATTGGAAACAAGCAAAAGGAATTCTTCTTTTCTTGGCGCCAATGTCGCCGTGTAGCGCCGCGACATTGAGCATACCTTAGCGATGTTTGTCATGAATTTTTTCATGCCTTTGGCAATCATTCTTTCTCGTGAACGCTTTCCCACATCGAGAGCATTCGTGAGGCTTTAGTCCATCGTGAGTCAATTTGTGATCTTTCAGTATCGACAACCTCACAAAACTTTTGCCACACGTGACGCAATCATATTTGTAATGGGTCACTGTCTCCGGCTTAATATCTTTGAACATCTCGGCTTTCGCTTCCGGGACCAGATGAAACTTTGCTTTGTGTTGATCTAAATCTTTCTGTGAGCCGAAACCGAATTCAGCAGCAATGCAGTCCGGTTCAATACAATTGAATGGCCTATCATGTCGTTTGATATGGTCATCGCGTGTACTTTTATGTTTGAACCCTTCGTGAAAATAAAAGCAATTGATCTTCGAGCATTTGAACAGTCTGTCTCCATAAAGGGTCCCCAGCTTATCACGTGTCTCACTTGGTAAAGACCTGTCGCTCGATATATCTTCCAGAGTGTGTCGAATTGTAGCTATCGCACCTGCCAGCGTATTCAAGCTGATTTCATTCCGTTTCGCAAAGGTTCTCCTGCGATAGAGCACCATATGCGTCCAGAGGGATTGGAAATCAATTTCACTTTCCTCAAAATCCTCGAGTACCTGACGAAGTTGCGGGTTCATCGCCAGATCTTCCTGGGAATGTTCGCTTTTTGTGCGCTCAAATTCAAGATCGTCAGAAAATTTGGTGTTGAACTCATGGGCGGCCTCACAAAGCTCCTGCATCACAACCTCATGCTTCTTCAAGTCTTTTGGATCTGCAAGACACCCCACTTTGCTGAAAATACGGTCGAGATGTTCCATCCACTTTGCAACTGAGTAATCTGCAAATACAAACCAGCCATCCAGGATGAATTTGAAAAGATCTTGGTGTGAGTCGTCTTTTATGTCGAAGCAAGAAAGGCAAAGGTGCTGCAAACACAGTGTTGCAAGTTGAAGTTCAATGGATAAGACATCGATGTGTTGTGACTCTAAGATATACCTGCGGAAATTAGCTCTGCCTGCACCAATTGTCCATTGAGGGGGCCCCCTTCTCTCCTCTGGTAAAATTTACCATCTCTATGACAGGTTCAAAAAGGCCGTTCACGTACCATTTAGCTGTAGCATGCACAAGCAATACTCGTCCCTGACTAACTGTGACAAGGGCTCCACATAAGTCATGAACGTGTTTTCTTGCTTGACCGCCGTCGAAATCGACTATTCCCCTGTAAGGGAATATCGACATCGCGCCTTGCATCTCGTGCCACTTGAGGGATCTGGAGGCGCATGTCATCCACCCAAGCAGCCTCAATGCACGCTTCCATTCGCTGTCACTGAGGTATCTTTGCATGCGTTCGATTATGCGGTCGTATCTGTCAAGTACTCCGAGTTAGAAATCGGATATATCTATAAGTTCAAGGTCGATAAATAAGTCCATGGATTCGGCTTTGGCAAGACCATCGTTGCGACAGCTAGCTTAGCTCATTGTACTTACGCTTCCGACAATTCTTTTGGAAATCGAGCCGCGTCTAACTCAGCGTAAAATTCTTCTCGCGTTGATTGACTAAACAAGTTTTCCATAACGAGTTTAGCAAACAAGAATTGTCCTCCGCTTGGTTAGTGACATAATACACGCACTGGAGTAGTTCTTACCTTTTGCAAGGGCACATGTTCGCTGCTCGAGAGACCTTACAATCCCACTCTCAAGTCCAAACTTTTCCTGGAGCATTTGCATCCAGAACTGCACAAAAATGGCTATATCTTCCCCGTTGTCATCAGCTTTGACCTCAAATTGTTGGGCACGTTGCAGCAGATGCCTGATGTCAGATTCTGGCTGACTGATAACAAGGAGGCGAACTTTTGAAGGGGTCTTAGCATCAACCTTCGTGATGAGAGACGTCAGGAATGACAAGATCATTTTTCTGGCTTCCTTCGGGCACTCGTCCAACCCATCGAGAACAATATATTGGCGATCTCTCTCCCAAGCAATGGTCTCGAAGATCTGCCTTGCTGTACTCTCCAACGTTAAGGTGACTTCACTTTTCTGGTGGCGTTGCTCATGGAAGTACGATACAAGGTTTGGGTACCAGTTGACCTGTTGCATCAAAAGGCCCTTCAATATGTTCAGACAAGACAAGGTGTCACTGTCATCAGACCTGCAATAATAATATGCCGTACGATGCTGTTTGTGACTTAAGCATGCTTGGATGATGATTGATGCGAGAACGCTTTTACCTAAGTGGCTTAGTTCCAGTTTTCATCCCTGTAATGGCAGAACTTACCCGCGCCTGGCATACCATGCATCCATAATGCTGATGACCTAGGAAGATCATCGTTGATCCAACTTGAGACTGTAGCTTGGTTTTCGACCCATTTTCCGGTACTAGGGTATTCATTCCTAACGTTGAGTAGCATTTCGTGAATCACACCTGGATGGCTCCCACCAATCCACTCTTGAATTGCAGATAGCCACTCAGTCTTGCGCCTTGTCTCGTCTTTCTCGATCAAGGACTTTGCCGCTGCTAAATTTTTCAACATTTCGTCGAGCTTTGAACCCATAGCCGCTGTATCGTTCTTGTGGTGGCTTGCCTGAAGGAGTAGAAATTGTGATTCAATCAACTTCCTATGTCGACTAAAATTGTCTAGGATCCCATCAAACCTGGCTTTGAAATCGTTCCACGCCGAGCGAAACAGCTGTCGCCAGACTGAGACAGTTAGTTCAGAATAATAAGCAAAAGACATGTGAACGTACCGGGATGCTCGAAGAATCGGATTGCTCGCATATGAAATTCAAGTATATCTCCATAAATCAAAACCAAGATCTTTCGCATTTCTGAATGCTGCACAAACAGGGATTCGTACTGTTGCAGTAGAGGTAAGGCCTCTCCAATCTGCTCGTATGCGTCTAGCATTCGATCAAGAGAGTTCGCCCAAGTACTTGAAATCTGCAACAGGAATTTTAATGGCCCCCAGACAAAACAAACCATGTTAGACGAGTTAGTAAACACTTCAACGACTCTGCCAAACTGCTCCATGGCCTCTAGGAAGCCCCGGATTCGGGTCAGATTGCGTAGTTCCCGTTGTGTTTCTTGACGCTTTTCAATGTCGACAAGTGTTTTCTTGACGTCTTGGAGTGTTGTTCCCTTGAACTTTTGCAACTCGGTAGGGTTGAGCCGGTTTTTGAATTTGATCAACAATTTCTCCACAGCATCCGCAAACGGGTCTCGAGGAGTCTGAGGGGGTGCTGCATTCGCCATCCTTCTCGCGCATAGCTGATTGGGAGTCTACAGGATGTATCAGGTTCCGTATTAGCACTATCAGCTTCCTTCAAGATAATACAAAGGGTCAGGCTGAGTCCACTTGAAGAACGTCGAGAAAAATAGCGTGGGAGCTAGGTGATGTGGCGGGCCGAGAGGGTCAGTTGATAGCCAGCCATTCAACGCCAAGGCCTCATATATTTTTTGATGTCGCAACTTTCAAGGAAGAGTAGAATTGGAAAGGTTAACACAGGTGAATAATTGTGGAAGGAGAACCCTGGTTAGAAAACAAAAATCCGGTAAGGCTGGCATGATCATAATCTGCGCAATGTCCTACTGCTCTGAAGCAGCCTGACGGATTCAAAGTTCCGGAATTGGCCACACGGTGTGCACAGGGTCATAGGGAAGGCTCGTAAAGCTCTCGACTTCCTGGGTGCGCCACAAGCCGGGCGCAAGGCAGACTAGTTGGTCGGCGAAGGCCAAGGCGAACCTAGTTGAGCCATGGGGTTGTTGTATTGGGAGTTCAGCCCCAATGGCCGGAATGCAGACCGCAAATCCCCCAGCCTGATGAGCGAGCCCCAACCTCACCTACGTATACATTTCGGCAGGTTGTTTCAAAATGAAAGCTCTTGCCGGAAATAGAACAACAAATTGTGGCATAAAAGCTAACAAAACTGAACCAAGTTGAGTTCACCGTTCTTTAAGGATCAACTCCCTGGAGCCATTTAAGGGGCACGCTAAGAAACATGACATCATTGAAGCGTCCCCTCGACAGCTTTGATCAGACGTCAAGCCTTGGCTATGAAACCTTTGATCAGGCGTCAACACTTGACTATGATAGCCAACGATTCTCTCAGAACTCCTCACAAACCCCTCCTGACCAGAGCGACTTGAGTCAAGCAGACCATCATAACAGCAGCAGTTGGGGTACTGTCTGGGACGAAGTCGTCGGTATTCCACGAGTTGATATTGGCGATGTTTCTGCGGGCGCCGAACTATGCTTTGACGAAAACATATTCGCTCCTATCAATGACACCCATGATGACTACCAAACGTGGCCACTTGAAAACCATGATCTTGGGGCTTTCGGTACTAACGGCCTAGATATCCCCATGCTAGAGCCGATGTTCAGTGCCGAAGCTCCCCAGGCAGGATATGATATTTGCTATGGAATGGTGAGTCGAGCGAGATTTTAATGGCACATATGTGAGGGAAATGTACCATCCCGATTTATTTAGCTGGGACTAAGCATGATGGATGTGGCAGGAAATCCACAGATTTCCAATATTTGCCAATAGCCTGTGATCTCAACAAGTTGCTAATCATGATTATTCAGATCTACCGGGCAAAGGCCAAGCTTGAGGGTAATATGCCTGAAGTTTGCCGTAAGCTCAATGGAGACATGACTCCAGCGCGAGACCACTTCAACGAAGATATGATTCCAACGCGAAATCACTTCCTGCTAGATGTGATCTGGCTGCATAATGAGCTTTTCGTGATCCTTCCTGATGGAACCCACCTTGCTCGGCTCAATATGCACCTATCTGAGGCTCTGCAGGATCATGTCAAGTCTCAAGCTATTCGTTTGGAAGCGTTAGTACACAAAACCAAAATATTCGAGTAAGTTGATTCCTCACCCTGGCTCTTCTTTCTCCTGCGGAGTCAAAATTTCGACACGTATTTCTAGGGGCAATGTCTCGTTCATAACATGCGAAATACCTCCTTCACTAAAACTGATTATTCTAGAGACATCGCAGCTGCTACCCGGGAAAAGAATGCACACACAACTTTGAACATCAATGTCTATGGATGCTCCTCTAATCTCGAAAGAATTGGTCGCGCCTTTTCCAATGAGAAAGTCTGGCTTCAACGCCCCGACTGGCTAAATCCAAATACAACATATGATAACCCACACACATTAAAGCTCGAGTCAAATGACGACCAAGTAGATCTTGCACTTGTACCTGAAGACGAGGAAGCCTCAAAAGATGCCGACTTCCAGCAGACCGTCGGAGAGGTGTATTCCATGCTCACCAGAGATTCGCATCTCAAAGGTTTATCTGGGGATGCTCGGCTCCGTTCAGCGCTCTTCATACACCAAGAAAAGGCACTTGACTTCATGATACAAAGAGAAGCCGGCCCCATTCCGGAAGGGTTTGAATTGTGGGAGGCAGCGTCACGGGATTCGGAGACTTGGTATCACCACAAAGTCACAGGAATCAAATCAAGATCTATCCCTACAGAGGTTGGGGGTGGCATCCTGGCTGATGAGATGGGTATGGGGAAAACCTTCTGCGTACTTGCTTTGGTGGTCAGGACCCTTAACGAGGCAATTTCCTGGTCAAATGATACCGGAACCCACCTCGCTGAAGGGATCTCTCCAACTCGAACACTCTCCCGGGCAACGTTGGTTGTCGTGCCCTCTCCGTTATTATTGACGACGTGGGAGAGCGAAATCACCGATCGTTTGGATGTGAAACTGAAGATATTGGTTCACCACGGTGGTGGGAGGCCTTCCGATCCCAGGATCATGGCCAACCATGACATCGTATTGACAACATATCACACTCTAATTGCTGATCACAATAGATCAACTCCGACTGCAACAGAGGTTGCATGGTACCGGGTTGTACTTGATGAAGCGCATTTCATTCGCAGGATGACGACCTCGTTGCACAAACGTGTGGCCGAGTTGGACGGAAAGTTTCGGTGGTGCCTCACTGGAACCCCCATTCAAAACAGCCTGGACGACCTTGGTTCACTCTTTGCTTTCCTCAGAATATTTCCGTTCGATCGGTTAGGCGTTTTCCGCAAGTTTATTTCGGTCCCTTTCAAAGAAGGAGGCAGAAGTCGCTCTAAAGGCCAACAAGCTTTGGTGAAACTATTCGATGCAATGTGTATACGACGCACTAAGGAGCACCTACACCTTGCAGAGTCCACGGAAAAGATACACCGTGTTACCCTTTCTCAACCCGAGCGCGCTCAGTACAATAAAACGAAACATGATATGAATCGGGCGCTCCAGAACTTGGCTGGTGACTCTGAAGCAAGGAATAAGTTCTCCATGTTTCATGCTCAACTCCAGCTACGGCTACTTTGTAACCATGGAACCTTTCAACATCAGTTCCACTGGGCAAGAAGCAGCAACTCTCGTGATGCCCGCGAGTTTGTTCTCACGGCTGCTGGAAGTGACGGAGAGGTGTTATGTGCTGGGTGTGCTGAGATGGTTCCAGGAATTCTCTCAAATCGAGCGCTTGATCTGTCCGGCACATGTGCGCATGTATTGTGTCAGGAATGCAGAGCAGGCTCGGGCGATGGATGCCCTGTGTGCGAAGCGAGCTTCACGTCTTTGCGCCGGCCAACAATCTCCCATTCTCAAGGCACCGCTGAGCAAGGCTATTTCGTACCGGACGGCTACTCCTCAAAAATGGTTGCACTTGTAGAAGACCTGAAAGCAAATCCCTCAGACGAGAAGAGTATTGTCTTTACCTGCTGGACAACAACACTCGACCTGGTAAGCCAACATCTAGGGCAAAGTCATATACCCTTTTTACGAATCGACGGAGGACATGCTTTCGAATATCGTCAGAAAACCCTTCAACGATTTGAAAAAGATTCGACGTTCAGGGTACTCATCATGACCACGGGGGTGGGTGCTCTAGGCTTGAATATTATCGCCGCCAGCCAGGTCTTCCTGGTCGAACCTCAATGGAATCCAAGTGTCGAAGCTCAAGCTATAGGACGCACAATTCGCATCGGTCAAAAAAAGGCGGTACGCGTCACACGCTACATTGTCAAGGACACAGTAGAAGAAGGCATTCATAAATTACAGGGACGAAAGCGCGGCATTGCAAAGGTGGCTGGTCAGTCATCAGAACCTGACAATGGGAGGGCCAAGCAGGAGTTTGGTTCATAGTCAATTTGAATATTGTCGTTTTACAGCTCAAAGCACCTTATTAGTACTTCAGACCCGATATAAGGCTGAGTAAGTAGTTGATCCTCGAAGGATCTTGCAACACTGCTTTTTTAGCCTCTCTCGCCGGCCAAATACGTTTGGCCTTGACCCTATCATCGCAGCATGGCGTAGACCAAATGTTGAATGCAACCGTTCCAGTCATTACGGGTCTGGAGGACGACAATTCTTGCTTGTTCCCTCTTTCTAGTAATTAGCTTGTACTCTTGCGAGAACATCAAGCATCGTGGGCAATTCACTTCAGTAAGGTGTTCCCGTCTGGCTTGTCTTTATACTCCGTACAACTACGCAGGAGGAGGAGCAAAAACGCCTAGCATGGCGCGGCACTGCATTTTTAGTCCACTTGGACGCCTATCTACACACCACAGAATCATGGACAAACCACAGATTCTCAACCAGGTCAAAGACAAAAAAGCAGAGTGGCGTCAAAAGGCAACCATCCTAACGTAAATTAATTGAAAGTCCGGACGACGATCAGCCTCGTCACTGCAATTTTAGTGTCTTTAGGACATCGCTGGCCAACACAAGCCAGCCACCGCCTGATTCGAAACGGATCAAAGAGTCCTCATGCAGCACACTTTATCTCAAACCGGTCAAGGACACCGACGAAGTGGATGAGTGTTGCCTCTTACTCAGCCTCGCACCCCTTGACGCCAGAAATCCGGTTGTGAACTCCGTACCTCCCAGGTTCTCATAGCAGTTCCTAGCACAGAAACTTGGGAATAGCCGAATGATCATTGTCATCAATGCAAGGCGTTGACGAGATCTCACCGTTTTTGCGGCGCGCCATTCACCAGCTCGAGATACCGACGGCTAGCCAAGCAACAACCGCTCGACCTCAATGCACCTTTGGTGTCTTTCACAGTTTCCCCGCCTCAGTCATCCTAGACAATCGCATCTGCTGTACGGAGTACCTTCGGCCGTGGTTCGCCATACAGAACTTGAAACGGACAGGGCGAGCGAGAGCGCGCAGCACTGCCAAAGTATAAAAAGCACGCAACACTGCAATTTTAGCAGTTCTCAACCCTTCTCTGAGCCCTCCGCAAACATTGCCAGTGTCCCCGTTCCAAATTCCAGCCTCGTAGTTCCAAACTCACACCTTTCCACTTTCCCAGTAGCACACTGGGTGCTAGCTTCTATCCCAGAACACTGACCATGCCTAGACGTCCAGTGGGGTGAGGGACACACACACACACACCCCTGGCCATGGATTTAGAGGGCTACATCCAAATAAACGAATATCTCTTTTTACGGCCATTTCCACTTTCCCGTCCACGTAGAGGGCCTCCTGCTCTATCTACAGTACTTCCCCCAGAGAGCCTTCCGATGTCTTCTACCAGTCCTTAAGTAGCACATCCACTCGATACATACCCCCGTCGTCGCCCCCTCCCCCCCCTCTGGGCTTGCCCTTGGCCCTTATTTAACCATCTCATCGCTCGTCGAGAAAAGTTTCAGAAAAGGTCTGAATCAGACAGGCTCAGCCAAGCCCCGACGGCACGAAGTCGGAATCTCGATACGCTATGACATGGCCCTCTCGTGGCTACATAGAGTGTGCGACTGGTCACTGGATCATTACGACCAAGGTCGACGCCGCAGGAACTAGAATCTCACGTTCCGGCCCCTTCCCTCCCTGTCGTGCTCAGAGCCATATATATCCGCATTCCACATCAGGTCGAGTCTCTCAGTCTAGCTTCTCACTAGCCGGGAACCTAGGACCTGCTGCTCCAGTTCTAACTGCACAACTGGGGGAAAAAATCCAAGATCACCCAGGAGACAATATCATCTGAGAATACGCGCGAGCTGCGTCCCACCCAACGCTCACGTTGAATGGATGGTGACTGACTTTTGAGTGCTCACAGTCGTGGCCCAATGAAGCGCTCGTGACGCAGGTATTGTGGTTTGCAGTTCACTATATAGCAGACATATAATATACGTTTGGTTGGTATAGTTGAAGTATATACAAATAGAGCCGTCTAGCCTTGTGATGTGGATACCTACGAGTGGAGACACCGTTTTGTCAGACTACAAGAAAGGGGACTGTGAGGCAGATCCGACAAAAGCAGTGGCAGCCAGCAAGACATGAGAATGAACCCGCTGCGCTGCTTGCCATCTTTCTTTACTTGCATGCCCGCCTGTGCCCACAAGCTCATCGGCTCTGGTTGTCCGCACGAGGATATATTGAAATGTTTCTAGAAAGACCCGAAGGCTGAACCAAAACCTAACCACTACTAATCCCAACTCCAGGACCAAGTTTGATCGATGCTAACTCAATTTCCCCCAAAATATCGACCGACAGATGCATTGCGCCAACAAGAAAATGTATCCGCAAAAAACCCAATAATATTCGCCGGCTATGCTTCTATCCAAGTTGAATGCAGCATCAACAATTCCAAAATAGTCGGTCTGGAAAAGACTAAAACCCGGGAAGATCGCAAGATGATTACTTGCCCGGGGTGAAGGCACTGCGCTGCCGAATCGTCGGGCCGTACTTGTACAGCACCCATGGGATGGGGAGCAAAGCGACGGTGACGAAGCCGAGAAGGCTGGTGGCCCATCCGACGCCCATAGCTCGGTACCTGAAGAGGGGGAGATTGTCAGTCTCAAGTTTCAACGTTCGTAGAGCTTCAGATCGACCAAGGGGGAAAGCACTCCATGAAGGACAGGGATGGGAAAGACTGGAAGAAGAGTGAATATTATGACTCACATCTGCACAGTAAACAGCGGAAAGACAGCTCCGAGCGCGTATCTCAACAGGCCGTTCGCGGCAGCCGCGCTGGCACCATACAGCGCACCATATGTATCAACGAGGTACAAGACGCAAGCACAGAATACGAGGAAATTGCCGATGCCGAAGGGGATGGTTCCCAGAATAGGCACAATCCAATGGACATCGGCCCTGGATGACCACGCGAACCAGAAGAGCCCAATCGGGAGCAAGCATGAACCCAGCATTGCTGCGTAGAGTCTCTCCTCCGGCAGCAGTGGCGTGAAATCGCCTTGAGCCTGTTTCTCAAGTGTCTTCTTGCGGTAGATCAGTTGGTCGATGGCAATGGCGATCAAAGTCCCAAGCACAACGCCGATGCCAATCCCGAGGAATACGAGCCCGGCTTCACCTGTGTTGAAGTGGTATATTTGGATTTCTGGGTACGGAGAGCGGAAGACGATGGGAAATGCGGCGAAGAAGCCGAAGAGGACGCTGAAGTTGAACGCCGTGTAGATGGAGAAGAATGCGACGATCGATTCGGTGAAGAGCATTCTCAGGGGCCGCGCGATGGTCACAACCAGTATGAACTTCAGCTTGTTCACTCCCGGAGGCACCAGTGATGGGGGTCCTTGAATGTTGAGCCTCTTCGCGCGACGTTCTAGGATTATGCGCTTGTACGTCTCCTTCTGTGGCAAGGTAATGGCGTAGGCAAGCACTCCCCAGAAGAGGATCAGCCACTGTGTCCATCGCCAGTCCTTCTTCATCGCTACATATCCGCCGATCGTAGGTCCTAGAGCTGGACCTAGGAACGGGGCCATCAAGAATACCGAGCTGGCGACTGCCCGATGAATGGGTGCCCAGAGATCGGAATTCGTGCCTGCCCCAACTGCCAGTGTGCCTGAGCCTACCATTCCTGCCAAGAACCGACAGATGACAAGCCCTGCGAACGTGTTTGAGAACCCGGCACCCATCGTGAACAGCAATGATGGGAGGAAGAACCAGACATAGACGGCACGACGTCCCCAATTCTCGGAGATAGGAGCTGAGATTGTTGGGCCAAAGCCCAGACCAAGCACGTACACTGTGAGTGGAAGGAGCGCGGCGGTGAAGCTCACATCGAAATGCTTCGCGACTTCTGGGACGCCTAGAAAAAGGGAAAGCGATCAGCAAATTGCTTGGCTCCGCATGAAGCTGGCGTACTTACTAGGTGTATATACTGAGGATCCAAACGTGACGACAAAGGCTTGCAGCCCCGGGATGACTGTATGGTAGATCTTGCTTCCAAGAGTCCAGTTCAACGGATCATCTGGGTCATCGGGGCCAGTCCAATCATAAGCGGATGTGATTGTGCGATCTAAGGCTGTGCCGTGTCTCGAGCCCCGCGTCTCTCTGCTGATTGATTTCTCGAGATCGAGTGTTGCGGGTGCTATAGGCACAGATACTGACACGGCAGAGTTTGAGTCTGAGGGCACAGACATCTTCTCTGTCTCGAGATCCGAGTCAGAATGCTCTCCTTGCATGGTCAATGGGATAAAAGCCAGGGTTGGAAGTGAAATCGAGTTCGAGGTTAGATATCAGATTGTAGAAAAAGTCCAGGGATGCCGTTGCAAGGCGACTCCACAAACGTAAAACTGATATTCAAACGGGGGACGGGGAGCGAGTAAATGGATTAAGCAAAGATCCTCAACTGCCACAAAGATGTTCCGATATTGCGTTTAGAATAGCTCGTGCATGTAAAAGCCAAAGCACAACACGCCAAGCAGGGAGCTTTATACTCCCAGACCGAGCATGACTGGCACAGCCAATTAGTTTCCCTTCACCACGCAAAATACCACTTAATGGGGAGTATTATCAAGCAGGGCCAAGCGGCGTAGCTCCGCTACTAGGTATGTTGTGTGTAAGAAGGGCGAGGAGATTTGTCGTTACGCACGTCTTCGCAAAGTCGTGCTTTTCACAATATCATGACTGACTGCCGAGATAAAGCCCTTGCAACGTCCTCTTTCGTTGGCTGAGCGGGCCAGAGGAAGCCATGGGGCTTGGGTTTTTCACGACAAAACACCCCCAAAGATCCTGATCGGCACGTTGGAGCTGGGTTCAAACGGTGTTTAGTGAACATCAAAGCTTGTGGAGAAGGCTAAAAGCAAGCCTCGGCCAGGAAGGGCGTAGCTGAATAACTGCGATGTAAAACAGCGTGAGGAATTCTGCCATGAACATGGCCACCAGGGCCCGCAAGGTATTACCGTGCCCCCATGGTTGGAACCAACACGAGCAACCTCCTGCTGCTTTTCACCAGCGCTCAATGCAAGCGATGTAAAAACCTTTCATGCACCTATCACCTACCTGTGCCCCAAGGGTGGCTTTTCAACGTACAAGCTAATTACTGACCAAGGACGGGTCGCTAGGGGTGAAAATGTTCAGTAATCATGACTCTTCGTCTCTCAAATGACGTACGGAGGAGATTGAGGCGCTCAGAAAGTTGGAGACGGGGAAAATGCCAGTGCGCCTCTACGGCCGAGAATTTTCCGTGCCGTTCGATGGCTGATGTACCCGACAGTCGTGAACGATTTAGTCCTTTAGAAGCAACGGGGTCGTTGCAGTCGACAGTCGACAGGCTCTCGTACAACATGTGACTCGACTCGTCCCCATGTTATTTGATAGCTCCTCGTGACTTTTTCGAGCGCGGTAGTTGTGCCTGATTTGCCAACCCTTGTGGTGACAACGTGGGAACGAAACAACCTCTTGACACTAGTACCTGAAAGTAGACTGATAGGTCTTCAAGCTCACTACGCCACCCCCAGGGCGAGGCTGAGACCGAGTGCGAGGATAATAAAGAGCAAAGAGGACGCAGAGCGAGTCAGGTGAGTAGGCAAGTGAGCAGCAAAGCAACGCCTTGAGGCGACATTCAATTCTTCTTATAGGCAATCTATGAAGCCCTTTTGTCATTTGATGATCTTACATCAGTCAGCTCGGTGTATCGTGAATCAACCGAAGGCCCACTAGGTCCGTCTAGATCCCAATCCTACCATATCAAACCAGATTTGTTCAATGTTTATGTACCTCAAGAACGGCCCTAGCATCAGCTGCCACATGTGATTCGCTTACTGGCGATTCAGATTTCTGACTGGGGCCATTGATTTGGGTATTGCTGGTGGGGACCTGGAGGGAGATCAGACGCCGTTGTTGCCTTTGGAAGGAAATAGCATTTCAACCTACGTTTACGTGAGCGTAAGACGGGACCTGGATGTCTCGAAAGGGGAATTCGCAATCACTTACGTTGAGATCTACTAGTAGCAGGTACTTAAGACGGGGCACGGGACTATCAGACTATCCCACCACGTGATCGAGTAGACTTGAGCACCATTGAAGCATCAGTAACGTTGCAAATGCAGTTCACTGCTAGCTACCTAGACTCTTCATGGGAAGACAAGCTACTACATCGATCTCGATACACAGCGGCTTTTGGATGCCAATGGTGCATATCGACATTGGTGACCAAACACAAAACCTCCCAACACCAACCAACCCCCTTTGACATTTGGAACGAAGCGCAATCAATACTCGTATCTCTGGTATCCTTTCCCATCATTGCATGCATGGTTGTTCCGCGGTTCCACGGTTCCACGGTTTCTTTCATTTCTTCTTTCGTCAATCCTGCCTGCCTTACGGCCCGTTTTCTCACAATACCAACCGTCCAACCAGTTCTTCCTAGGTCACAGTCTTCTGTTGGCTCAATGGATCAAGATCTCCAGCTTCATACTCCTCACGTCTCATGATACCCTCAACAGGGCCTAGAAGACGCTTGAATCCATCTCGACCCAATTTAGCCACCTTAACATTGGATTTAGCCACCACACTGGCGGCACGGGGTTTGTCATCCAGTAATGCCAATTCACCAAAGAAGTCACCACGATGATATTCCTTGACAGACTTCTCAACCCCGCGTTTGAAGGCTGATGCTTCTCCAGCTTCGAGTAGGTAAAAAGCATCGCCCGGTTCTCCTTCTGTGATAATGTTTTCGCCTTCGTTGAACTTGACAGTCTCCAATGCATCTGCGATCTTCGCACGCTCATAAGGCTTGAGGGTCGAGAGTAGAGGGACTTCTTCTAGGAAACCTTCGTACATCTTTCGCTTTTGGGAAGCATTGTCCATGAGGATTCGGCGGAAAGTGATACGATCCAAAGCCCATAGCAAGCCACCCTTTCTTGCGCTGACGATGGTTGCAGCTCGGGGTGCATTATACATCAATGCCAATTCACCAAAGCTTCCACCGGGTCCAATAGTTGCGACTTTGTTGCCAAGACCGTCAGGTCCAGCTTCGACCGTTCCAGCAGGGTTAATGTAGACATCAAAGTCGCCAGACTCGATGACGTAGAAGAAATCACCCTCATCGCCTTGAGTGATGACTTTGATATTGGCTGCGGGGATGGATTTCTCAACCAATGCGTCCAAGACCAAAGTAAAGGATTCTTCATCCAAACTTGAGAATAAGAAGTTACCGGCAACTGCATGTTTGAGTCGTTCCAACTGATCGGGGTTTTTGTGGTGTTTTGGAGGTTTCCAATTGCCAGAGTCAGCATCTGGTTGCATAGACTCAGCCGAGACAGATGTTCGACGACCAGCTGCATAGTTTGCCGGAGCTTGCTGTGCTGAGGAATCTGCCTCTTCATTTGCACTGGAGCCTAGCCAGTTTCCAAACAAGCCGCCTGCAGCACCACCAGCAGCTGCGGCACCAAAGGGGGAAGCACTGAAGGGTGAAGAGCGCTCTGCGCCTCGAGGAGACTTGAAAGTGGCATTGGTGGGGGAACCAAAGGTATCGCGTTCCTCATCCTCCTCTTCTATGCTGTGTGGATTTGTGCTTGCACCAAATGGGCTGCGTTTGTCAAAGGGACCAGCAGTATCAGCCATCTTGCCGTTTGTGGTAGAGTTGGTGGCGAGTTTGGCGGGGAGGTGAGCGCTGCGCTCGGATTCGAGCTTTTGATTGAAGTAATTGGCGCAGTATTGAAGAGGATCGTGGGTGTTTGCCTTTTGGAGGTCTTTAATCAGAGCATCAATGATAGCTTGGTGAGTGGCAGGGAGGGACATTGGTATGCGGATCCTGAGTTGAGGTTTGAGATGTGGGGGATATTGGGGACTCGGAAGCGGCTGTTTTTGGCTGGGCTGCAAATTGCACAGACCAGAGCAACGACCCAAGGGTGGAACTGGAGGGACTGGACACTGCGCTGGACAGGTAGCCTGTAAGTTAAGCTAGAGGGCGGATCCCAATCCGTTTGGGAGTGGCCTGTGTCTGTGTGATGCACCACTGATGGGGAGTTTCTGGTTCGTGACTCGCGAGATGCCTATCCCAGCATCTGGTTTGAGAATGAGTGGCAGAGTGCGGTGCAGTGGAGACAAAGAACCGGACAGGGAAGGGTAAGGCCTGGAGGGTGGGGCGAGATAGGACTTCAGGAGTGGTTTGACTCGGAGATGACGCTATGGAGATGGAGGGGAAGGCAAGATGCGAATCCGATGCGGTGCGGGCGTGACTCTTTTCGGTTGACGATTGTTGGTGGAAGAATATGTGCAAGCTGGTGGCAGATAGGTGATGGCGATAAGAAAGATGGAGATGGAGAGAGATGGAAAGGAAGAGGATGGATTGATTTGACCTGTGATTTGATCTGACTTGACTCGAACTGGGAGGGGAAAGAGAGGAAAGGTTGGAGGGGGAATCAATCCAAGGTCGAGGTCAAGGCCATTCAGCAAGCTCCAAGCTCAATAGCAAGGACAAGGGAACAGTAGGATTATTATTACGAAAGCAGAGGCTGATCAGTTACAGGTTGATGTCGATGTTGTAATGGCCATGCCAGAACAGCTTCCAATGACTACTACATTATCATTATCGTGCCTTCATATTATTGCTGGTGGCTGGAAGGGTGAAGCTCTCTCCTCTCGCGGTCACCAGCTTTTCAAGTCTGTTCATCTGCAAGTGTCTCTATCATCTTCCCGTGTCCATTCAACAGCTATCAAACTATGTACCTCCTCCGTACCCCTCAAAACACGTCCGCTCCCGAGCGTCCAGACAGCCAGTAAGACCCGTGACTGGAAGCAGGCTATGTCATCTCTCCCAGCTTTTGGCGGTCAAGGCGAGCTCATGCAGCTGATGATTGGATTGCCAACGCCACCAGAAGCATCAGCAAAGCGGGTGGTGCAGCTCCCTGGAGATGCAAACCCGGACGGCCCAGAGCTTGCACAGGTTGCCCTGGAAGCCTTGACACGCCTTGAGCAGCCAGAGAGCAAGGTTTCTTAGGCTAGCTATATCCAAGACGAGTAACAGAGGCAGAAGGGAGCTGAGCCCAACCGAATCACAAGAAGAAAAGAAGCCAGCATGTGAAAGAACAATTGCCTGAGAAAAGTGGGCAGAAACCCGGACTCAGCACCTCCAGAGTCTTAGTCTTTCTAAACGACAAGGGTAAACGTAGCGAGAGGTGGACTGATGATTCACCCCCTGGGCGATCGTGATCAGCCCACCTTACCGACAACTTCCCGCCCTTCGAGAACTTCGAGAACAATTCTGGAATTTCAACTCGCCCACTCCCAATTCTCAAACAGCAAACGCACGAAGAGCGTTCCAGAGTACTCCGTACACATAGTATCTTGTTGTATATTCCGAGACACCACAATTTAATTACCATTATACCCAAAAGTCTCATCTCTCCTAATCGAACATAAAACTGAAGGGGATATCTACAAGGCACGATCAAATTTGCAGTCAATGGGATCCGCTGTCCAACCCAAAGCAACGCGCCTGGCTTTCGCAATGCACTCCTACCTCCCCCTTGATGTCCTGTTGTTTGCTGACATGAATCACAATACTATACCGGCTTCCTGCCACCTGCGACCCCCTTGCCTACGTAGTTAGGCGAACGAGTAAGTCTCCTCCCCCCCCCAATTATCCGCTTCTGAGTCGCTGTGTTTCCCTGCTTCAATCATTGCTCACTTAATCAAAGATCTTCTTGAACAATGCGCTGATTCGGTGTTTCTTCTTCTTCTCCTTGGTTGCAGATCCTGTTGCTGGGCTAGCCGCGGGTGTCGTAGCGGCTGCTTTCTTTGGCGTCTCTGTTGCACTTGACGCCGCTGAGGGTGTGTCTTTCTGCGCTACGGGAGCTGCAGCCGCGGCTGCAGGCGTTTCCGTCTTCGCCTCTTCCTTGGGTGCCTCGGTTGTGCTTGGCGCAACCACAGCCTCGCTTGCCTTTGCTTCTGGTTCGGCGGCCTTGGTCTCAGTAGCTGTTGCTGCAGCCTCAGCCGCAGCTGCATCATTTTGCTTCAAGTATTGGACCGCAGGCTCATCGAGCAGAGTGGGATCCTCTGTACCATCTGACAAGGCAGCAGCTGCTGCTGGGGATACGCCTGGAGCAGATCCTGACTCATGGGGAGGAGCATATTCAGTATTGTCACCCTCCGTCTTCTCTGCTGGTGCCGATGTGTGCGGCAGCGATGTTGGAGCTTCCGCGGCTTCTGTGCCATCGGCAACTGCTGCTGCTGAGCTTGAGGTGGTGCCTAGTGTCCCTGCTGGACCCGTTGGTGAGCTAGGAGTCGCTGTAGTCGCGGCCGGAGCGGTCTCAGATGTGGCTGCAGCAATGGTTGGTGCGGGTTCGCCAGCACCGTCCGTGCTGGGGATCTTGCTCAACAATTCCTGTTCAACCTCGGCCTTCTCTTTTACAGCCTCTGCCGATGTTGTCGCTTCAGGGGCCACATGAGCCTTGTCAATCGACTCCTTGACGACTTCCGGCACTGTCTCAGTTGTTGCTCGCACATCATCGACGATAGCTTCCTTCCTTTCTTCAAGAGGAACTTTTCCAGCGAGGTCGGCAGTGGTGGAAATCGGAGCAGCTGACGTGATGATTGGGCCAGCGTCAAGAGTCTTGCCTGCATCGGCGCCCATGGGAAGGGATGATTCGGGGATCAAATTCTCTTCCTTCTTGGATGCCACAGCTGCACCTGCAGTTCCGATTCCTATTGCGGCAAGCGCACCTCCAATAATGGGTATGCTTGAGCCTGCCTTTTCGTAGTCTTCCTTGGACGTCGTGGCAGTGGAATCAATGGTGTTAGAGGTGACTTGGCCGGGTTCGGGAATCTTCTCTCCTGCTGGTACATCAACTGGATTTCCCGCACCGGCTGAAGCCGGAATAGGGTTGACACTGAATGACTCAAGCTCTTGCCCTGCCTTTTCATAATCCTCTTTCGACGTTGTCACATTCGACTCGATCGTGTTTGCAGTCACGTCTGATGGAGGTGGGAGCTTCTCACCGGCGGGAATATTGACGGGATTAGAGTCTCCGCTGGTTGCTGGGAGAGGGCTAACACCGAACATATCGGGCTCCTTCAGAGGCGTCTCAGGGAATGCGCCTGGAAGTCCAGTGTCGCTAGTCTCCTTTGTAAGAGTCGATTCCCCGGCTGGAGTTACTGATTGGAAATTACAAATTAGTACAAGGTTGGTTCCTCATTGGATGAGTTCCAGCTCACCTTCTGTGGCCTCTTTCTTCGGTTCCAATGGAACCGCTCCCGCGAGTGCAGCGGTTGTGCTGGCAGGTGCGGCGCTTGAGGTTGTTACAGCTTCAGGAACGACAGCTGCGATGGGTTTGATCTGTTCAGGATGGAGAACGTTGTTGAGGTTACCGCTTCCATCATCTTCTTGGGGCGCAGTGGTATCAATAGTCCAGACGTCATCAACGACAAACTTGTAAAGTATTTTCTTATCTGCTTCCTTCAAAGTGACCTCCTTCTCCCAAATGTCGCCAACTTTATTCAGTTGCTCACTTTTGGACCAGTCATCGAAGGTGCCCGTGACGTGAACGTCGTTGGCGTTGGGATGCGGCCTGTTCACCAGAAGTGTCAGCGCTTGCGGTTAGCGAGGGACGCGGGCTTAGGGGCCTGCGCGGGGAGCACCAGAAGCTATGCGCAGAGTACTCACCATCTAAAGACAAAAGAACCCATGGCTGTCAGTTGTGTTTGAAAGGTTGCAGGAAAAGGTTGAGCTGGAGAAATGAGGCAATGGCGTAATGCGCAGGCAGACGACAGCTCTCAAGGAAAAGCTTGGGGCACGATCGAGCTTTTGGTGGGTAGAATTGGCAGCTGATCAATCAGCGTTGTACAGAGAGAGACAAGCCGAGAACACCGTTGAACCGGCGAAGAGCAACGAGATGAGAAAACAGTTGCAACGCAAACTCTGCCGTATAGGAGACCTGGTGGGATTGTTGTGAGTTTCGATTGACTTCGTGAAGAGTGCAGGCAACGGGCAATGATGGGTAATGGTGCAATGCAGGATGCATGAAAGAAGAGCAAAGTGGGTGTGTGAATGGTGGGCAGGTGTGGCAGCCTCAGGTGGCGGGCGGGTGGGTGCTGTGGGCGATGCAGCGCAACTGCAGTCTGCAGGTAATAATCAATGGGACAATCACCACCAAACAGGCGGTGGGCGGTGGGCGGTGGGCTGTGTTTGGCGGAGGGGGGAACGCCATGGGGCACACTAGTAACCCAGCTACGTATCAGGCTCGATCTAGTAGAACGCTAATCACGCTTAATATCATTCCTGGAGCTCAGGACGCGTCTTTCTCGGCGTTTGATAGGTGTCGGCCGCTCCTCCCTCCGTGCACTAACTCACTAGTTCGTCATTAGACTGAGAAAAAGTCCCACTCGAGGGCAATCGTACCGCACATCGTCCTCGATAGTCATCTCCATGGTGACGGCGAATTATGGTAGTGTGCTTCAATATTAGTCGAGGAGTCCAGAGTACTCCGTGATTTGCGCTGTCGCGGGAGAGGGTGATGTGGATCCTCGTTCATGGGATGTACAGAGCAGTGATATTGCAGCATTCTGGACTGAGTGATACACAACCACCAACATGCACATCCTCGTGAGAGCCCTCCCCCTTGGCACCTCCAGACTCCGTGCTCCGTACGGCGGACGGAGTACAAAGTACCTCGAAGGGAATCCTGGTGGGTGCCTGGGGCACACGCCATGACATCAGTGCCCACTAATCCTCGACCCCCAGTCCATATGTCTGGAAGCTCGTAATATGCCACCCGTTGGTGGCATTGTATTCCGCTGGGTTTGTGCTGCCGCGAAGCACCTCATACCGAGCATAATCCGTGCAATTTCCATCATGATTCAAGCAATTCGCAACAGCTTCTCCCGCAAGTTGGCCCTCAAAGTACGCCCCTTGTAGGAAGCCGAAATACTCCGCGCTTGTCGCCTCACCCGCAAAGTAAAGTCTTCCAAGATTAGCCCGGAGGTTCTGATGCTGCTCAAGCGTCACTCCGACAGGCCAGCTTGAATAAGAACCAAAGGTCCATGGCTCAAGACTCCACCTCGGATACATGAATGCAGTGGGCATCGGAACATTTTCTGCTCCGTACATGTTTCGAAGGACTTCCAGAATCTGTTGCTTGGTGACTTCCTCGTCCTGTGCTTCGACGGTGTAGCTCTCTCCTTCGACCACCGTCACAAACAGTATGCCGCTGCCAGGCATGAAGTCTTCACAATCAAGGGACTGGAATGCTGGGTAATACCCCCTGGTGATCGGATCAGCATAGAGAAAGAATTGATTGCTTGTATTCCAAAAGACCTGGTCTGGTGGGAATTGCATAAAGATCTTTGTGTAAGTCCCCATTTGGAAAGTTTCGATCGAGTTCTGTTTCCACTCAGGTAAGAAGGGATCGAATTTGACAACCTCATGCTGTAGAAACCCCACGCTGAATGTGCATATGGCGTACTCTGCCTTGATACAAGATCCGTCTTCGTTCGTGATCGTAACTCCGTCGTTGGAATAAGAGATGCTTCTCACAGTCGTGTTTAAGAGCAAGCGAGAATCTTCGGAGCAGTCAAAGTCGTTGGTACAGTTTAAGAATTCTGCCGCCTCACCCCTAATGAAGACGTTGAAGCCTCGTGGGTCCAGTATGAAGTTGTTTTCCTCGCTAAATTGATAGAACGTCATGTTGTAGTTTGTAACAGTGAAGAGGGCGGAGGACACTTCTGGTGGATAAGAATACCTATAAAGGATTGCTCAGAAGGCACAATTCAAACCAACAAAACCCAGTGCTTACTCCCAGTCGAAATAAAACCATTCCAGTGCACCCATCTGAGGGTCTTTCATCTATCGTCACCATAGGTCAGCACATTGCCATAGCTTGAGGCCAGGGACCAGATTCACTCTCGAACACCTGCTGGCTTTTTCCAGGAACAACGAGCAATGGTAGATTGAACGAATAAATTGATAATAAAGAGACAGCCCACTCACAGGCTTCCATCCAGCCAAGCTAAGCCCGGCTCTCACCGTGTAGTCCAACAAACCTTCACTGAGGATCAGTCCCATATTGTGCTCCAATTGCGTGTAGGCATCGTCAAGGTCAGTTAGAACAGGGAGGAAGTCAACTGCCCCAGTTTCATTGAAGGTTTCCATGACTTCATAATCGGAGTATCTGCTGTTACTCAGTACCGGTTTGTCATTTGTTCTGAGGCCGCTCACGTATTCCTGATCTTATATTTTTGTGCCTACCTCGTGTCAATGACTCAACAAAGAACCAAGCAAGATTAAGACCTCCCTACCAAGCGCCAAATGGGGTTCTCTGGACCATCTTCAGTTTGAAGTCCTTGAACCTTATAGATTCTTAGCTTCACTTCATACCAGATGTACTGGTGGCAATACCCAGTTTGCTCCGAGCTCAATCGTATATGGCGTTCCATCCTCTTGTACTCCGAAAGTTGTGTGAGCTACTCGGCCTCCAAAATCCCCAAGATATTCGACGATGAGAAAATCATCGATCGACGAGTTCGAAAGTGCTTGCTGCACCTGGTCAGGAACGGAAAGCCTGTAATCCGAGTTGACTTACTGCTGCTGTGACTCCCGCAACGCCGCCACCACTAAATCCATGAGAGATCTTGCCCTTGTAACCAGGAAGGAATCTTACAGAATAGCAACCTGCGTCCTCCTGCAGCTGTCTTGTCGCGGAGTTGGTATCGCGAAAGAACACCTGGAGAAAACTAGAGACGAAAATAAAGAAATAGTAACAAAAGGAAAGGCCATTGCGTCAATCCAAGAAGGTCAATGTCCAGGGGAAAGCCTACCATGCAATGGGGCAAGGCAGCTTTTTCAAGACACAGAGCTCGAGTTCCCAGGCCCACTTGTGTCCTGTGCATACCCAGTATATACGGGGAGCTCACAGATATCTGGACAATGCCTTATTTGACAGGGTTCAAGCTCAAACCCCCAAAGAATACCATGATCTTGAATTCTTGTGGGTCGCTCAAAGTCTTGAGAACGAAGAGAGATCGACCTACCGTATGTGCAATGGGAGAAATGCTGGACAGTGACGAGCAAAAGCAGGCAATAGTACCTGAGGTATCTAATTCCCAAGGATGCCTAGACAGAATTTGGCAATAAATTGGGCAATGTCTCTTGCGCATAGCCAAGCATCATTATCAAGGTTGCAGATGGACAGGGGCAGATGAAATACGTGCGGTCGTTCACAAGGTCAGAGATAGGACCAGCTAGACCATCAGGCTCGGCTAGCCTGCCAAGATGAGATAAGTGGCCCTCGGCACCTACTCGGCTTGCAGCTTATCGAGATAGCTTCGTCTTCCAATCATAGGCCGTGATGGAGCCAAGCGGCCAAGGGCGGTGACACACCGTGCGGAGAAAAACGTGTTTTCTCGATCTCTGGGTTCTAAAACACCCGCACCACACCTGCGTCCGTTAGGAAACATAGGTACTAGAAGTGCCAACTACTTGATACCCTGCCGATTATTGACCTACCACGGCTCATAGCGCCTTTGGGTTGCCTTGACTTGCTGATTCTAGTCCATACCAAGTGACGTCCTAGACACAAACGCAGAAAGTCGATGCGAAAATCGTTGACGGCCCTCGCCTGGAGTACTCCCGTGCCTGACTAGGTCCCTGGATCAAGGTCACAACATAGCTGCTGGAGAGATTTGATTCTGTGTGTACCGAAGCCAAGATCACCATGCGTCTTGTTAAGCGTCACATCGACAATGACGGGAGCGGGACTGTCACGCTTTGCCCGGAGGAGCCAGAGGACATGGTAAGGAGCACACTCTCATTGAAGATCTCGATCTTAACGTTCCCAGTGGCACGCGTACAACCTCATCCGGCCGACAGATCTCTTGACTGCTTCTGCAATTCGTCGGGTCACAAATGAGTCGGCATCAACTGGCTCAACATCCTCGCAGAGAGTGCATACAAACCTCACCATTCGAGTCAAATCTCTAGACTTCGATCCGCAGGTGGGCCAACTGCATGTATCTGGGCAGATTGCCCGAGAAAATCGCTTCACAAAGGTCGGACAATTCCACACACTTGATCTTGAGTTGCAACGCAATTTCACCTTGGAAAAGGAAGTCGAAGGTATCCATGGAGGTGAAGGCTGGGATAGTGTCGCACGCGCACAACTGGAAGAGGCAATTGATCAGACACGAGGGACTGAAGCTGTAGCTGTTGTGATGCAGGAAGGTCTTGCCAACATTTGCTTCATCACACAGTTTCAGACCGTACTAAGACAAAGGGTTGAAGTCACCGTCCCGCGCAAACGTTCAGGGGCAGGTAGGTCTGCAGATCATGATAAGGGCCTGTCGAAGTTCTTTGCTACCGTTCTTGACACACTGATGAGACAGTTGGAGGGTCTAATGGAAGGAAAGGATAGCAGCATAAGCTTCCCAATCTTGCTCGCGAGCCCAGGCTTCACGGCAGCTGGGTTCCTCAGGCATATCAATGAAACCGCAGCCACAAAAGGAGACAAACTCTTACAGGACCTTGTCAAGCGGAAAGCCTTCATCGTTATTCACAGCAGCTCAGGTCATCTGCATAGTCTCAACGAAGTCTTGAAGAGCCCGGAAGTGTTGCTCAGGCTGAAAGACACGAAATACGCCCGCGAGACTTCGCTAATGGATGATTTCTTTACAATGTTACGCAAGGACGATGGTAGAGCCTGGTATGGACCCAAGGAGGTTGAGACCGCCGTAGACAAGGGCGCGGTAGGTCGAGGTGGTGGAGTGCTTCTCATCAGCAATGCGCTATTCCGAAGTCAGGAAATAGTGACGCGGCGAAGATGGGTTCGACTTGTGGACCAGGTTCGAGAGGTTGAAGGTGGAGAGGTCAGAGTGCTGAGTAGTGACCATGAAAGCGGCAGAAGACTTGAGGGCCTCGGTGGTATCGCCGCCATATTAACATTTCCCATTGAGGAGATGGATTCTGACGGTGAAGGTTCCGATGTCGAAGGAAATGGCAGCGATAGGTCATGATACCCATTTTTCAGCGATTTCCGGTTATTTAGAGCAGCAACCTAAGCATGGTCCCAGAGAGGATACTCCTCTGTCAATGCTCAAGTTAACCCGGGAAAGACATTCCTCAAGCGTAAAGGTGCCACTGCGGGGCGTGATCACGCGTTGCGATTTACCCCGCGTCGCGTTGCGGGAGTTAGTTTTTCCGGGTAATATCACATGCATTTTGATTCTTCAAGATCAAGCCACGATCGATCTCCAAATTCCAGGTACGACCAACCCCTGCAACACAAAGGCGTCTTCCACTGCGAAGTGTCCCACCCAATCTAGCAATCATGCCATGGGCTTCAAAACCTCCTATGACCCTGAAGGAGGCAAAGCGAGCTTACAAAAAAGATGGCGGTGGTTTTAAATTTACACCTTCACAACTGGCACGCGCCGACCGACAAGATGCGCAAGTGGAGAAAAGACGAAAGGCTCTAGAGAAGGAGCAGACAAGAGAAAATAACAAACGCAAACGCGAAGACAAAGCAGAAAAGGACCGCGCAGTCAAGAGAAAGATGCTTGAGGAAGGACGAATCACAATCGAGGACACGTGGGGGAAAGTGAATGCCAGTCAACCCCGATTGAACAAATTCTTCGCCCACCACCCAGCGCACATTGATCCTGTGCCGCGTCTGCGTGATGCAATAATGAAGAAATCTGAGGGTGATGCTGAAAACAATCTCTCGGATGGCTTAGAGGCTGAGGATGATAGCCGTAAAGAGACGGGTACAGTCGAGCTGGAGAATGGCGCTTGTACAGCCCAAGATGCCTGCCAGCCAGTTCCACTGTCGAACCGGAGACCATCGAGTCAGGATCGAGCCTCCGTTGATGTGAGAAATTCTCTCGAACCGCCTAAATCTTTATGTAAACAATCATCTCCTCTTCAAGAGCTCTGTCCTTCACAGCTCAATGCGAAGCAGATGCCAGAGGTCAACGACTCAACAAATGCCGAAGATGACCATAATATCGAGGAAGACTTCACCGATGGCCTTGATGATACAGACTTTCTAGCTTTTGTTGACGAGCAGAATAACAATGGCTATGGAGATGACTCTCTAGCTACACCACTTCGTGGTTTAGACGATAAGACATCGCCGACGCCAATTTCTAACATTCACACAAGCTCTACCGCTGAACTCAATCCCCACAAGCCGCAACATGAGGAGAGCCATGAACAAGTTGCTTTTCCTACAAACGGTAACAGCAAGGAGCCTCTACCAACCGTGGTCAACGAAAGCTTTAGCGCGTTTTTTAATGAAATCGACGAGTCTGAACTTATAGCTTTCGCTGAGCAGGTAGAGGCTAGCATGGTAACTGTGCCTCAGATGTGCTCATCATCGGAGAATGGAGGTGTTACAGAATGTTCAGCATCAGGATCGAAATTGTCAAATGCCCAGCCTACGCCTAAAATGAAGTCCCCTTTGGACTCTGGGAAGATGGGTGCCACGTTTATCCCTGCTATCACACGCAATTCGGCATTAAAATCCGATGAACCGCTTGGGCATTCATTTGCAATTGTTGATGATACGAACATGGTATCGAAACCCATTACTACAACAATTACCTCACACGTGCCGCCTATGCTTCCTCCTGCAGAAGTGAAGCCACTACTTGTCAAGCCAAAGAGACGCCGTCAAATGCCTTGGGATGATATTGACGGCCCAGGACCATCGACACAAGCAGCCATACTAGAACTATTAGAACAAGCAGAGGCACAGATGAGAAAATAAGTTCTCCATACCCGCCGAACCTCCGATCACCCTCTATCGACTAACCCCTTTGCTAGCAAAGTGGATAATACTGAATCTTGGCCTAGACTTCGAAGACAACGATGCATGGAGGAATTTCAGGGATCACTGTATTAGGAAGAGCGAAGGATGTCTGCTGTGTGTTGGGAATCGCGTCTTTGAAGTATTACTTTATGCATTTTGCGGATGGGATCTTGAAATGCAGGGGCCTTCTTGAAAACTGGTCTTGGTTAGGCGGCATATTGGGTAAGCTTGACTACCCAGTCAAAATTCATGGGCAATACGAAAGCGAGATGAGCTACGAGAAACGGACAGCATCATATTGCATGGTTTGCATTACTGGGGGTGGCGGGACTAGCATTGCATTGCATATGATACCCGGATTACTGGATTTCTAGCACGAGTCTGTGATAGACAATTAGCTAGATGCATGATGAATACATCTTCGTTCCTCTGCACTTGATGGAGGTCAATGTCCCTAATTTTCTGTATATGCTTTTCACGAGGAAAAGAAGTTTATGTAAATATAATATTCAAATTCTTGAAAGAATTCTTCACACCCCCAATGTCTTATGTAGTATGATTCATGTACTCTTGTCGTAGAAATCATCAGGTATATCTACTATAATACAAGCCCTTTGCTGCCAGATTTTACATGTTTTAGTAGCCTTTTCGTGAACCAGCACTATTACCCGAGCCCAACCGTGCACTGTCCTGTCCCATCCAGGTCCACGGAAAAATGCAGACCCAATAAACTGACACATATCTAGCAACTAATACACTGTAAGAAGGAAAACAGATCGAAACACACAATACCATACTCAAACATTAACTTCCTTCTTCGCCCCCCCAGCCTCCTCATCGATCTTCTTGGATGGCCTACTGCTCCCATGGGCACCATGAGCACCACCCTTACCGGATATCTTACTCCAGCCACGGATCTTCTCGCCGTAGAGATAGAAAACCACAGGGATGGGTATCATGACGGCCGCGAGACAGCCGAGCAGCGTGCCTGCCCACTGAATGCCGAGGTTGTTGAACATCTGATCACCAAAGAGCGGGAACCCGGCGCCAAACATGGATCGGAGCAGCGAGTTGGCCGCGATGCAGGATGCTGCGAACATCAGGTATGTGTCGATCAGGTAGTTGAAGCATTGCAGGAAGATGCATAGAATGCCAAAACCTGTCAGCACGCCGCTGGCGGTCGGTGCGAACCAGTGGATTGATTTAGTGAAGCCTGTCCAGCCGAACCTATAGTGAGGGAGTGGTTAGTTGAGTGGTTTGGGGAGAATTTATTGTCAAAGGAACGTACCAAAAGAGACCCCCGCTAAAGCAGATGGCACCGACGATGACTGGGGGGAGACGCCACTCGGGAACCTGCACGCCCTTGTTCTTTACCAACTTGCGTTGATATGAGGCCTGTTCGAGCATGATGTATAGTCCACCGAGCAGCTGGCCGATGATCAACGCGATGAACGGTAGGCCGCCCACCCCTTCGTTCATGCCGTGCACTCTCTGAAAGACAATCGGATAGGCACCCAGCAACAGATAGATCAAGCCGTAGACAAAAGACATGTAGAGCGTGATAAGAAACACGATAGGTTCCGTCACGAGCAGTCTGATTGGGCGCGAGAAGTTGTTATTGATGAGTTCCCGGAAATCCACCTCGATTTCTTCCTGCTTCGCATGGATGGCGAAGTTCTTGGTCTCGCGGCGGATGCGGCCTGCCTTGGCCACCAGGATCGCTGGCGCATACGACTCCGCCAGGAACAGGGTCAGACCGAAGCTGAGCCATCCCATGATGCTGGCGATATACATGGTCCACCTCCAGCGGAGAGAGGCGTCGTCGACGATGAATCCACCGACGAAAGGCGACGCGAACGGACCTACGAAAACACACATTGCAAACGCAGTGATCGCCAGTCCCCGTGTGGTGTCGTCGTACAGATCTGCAAAGCAGGCGGGGACGATGGCGAGGGGACCTGCCGCGAAGAATCCACTAAAGAATCGAGACAGCATTAGCGTCTGGTAGTCTTTGGCTGTAGCGGCGGCGACGGCGAAGATGGCAAAGCCAAACATTGAGACTTGGAGGGGAAGGCGACGACCGAGAATTTCTGAGCCTGGGCCCCATAGCACCGGTCCGAATGCAAACCCGAGCACGTACAAGGATATGCCGAGGATGCCGACTTCGGTACTAACGTGAAAGTGATGGGAGACTTGAGGGACTGCCGGGGAGAAGACAGCACTGGAGAAAGAGGCCACGAATGTAATGAATGAGAGTATGACGGACTGGGCCAATCTGTCAAAGTAAACATTGGTCAGTACGAGAACCGAAAATATCTCGAAGGTGAAAGACACGTACTTCTTGGGAAAGGAAAAATTCTGGGGATGTTCAGGGTCGTAGTAACTCTCAAACTCAACGACATATTCGTCCTTCTTGTTGCTGGGGACGGGCCTGCCCGCTCCCAATGTGTTTACCGTTCTTAATGAGGCGGTCGACCGTTGTCGAGCTCCAGCCGATAGTCGACTTCCGACCGTGTGTAAATGTTGTGTCCGTTGCGTTCGAATCCTCTCGAGCTCAAGCGGGTGTAATGAGCGAGTTGTAGCAGCTTGCTAAATGGTTGTTAGTTAGATAGTATCAAATATGCCTCCATGGAGTCGTACTGCTAAGTCTTGATCTGTGGTTGAGTCGTCGTCATTGGATGTCCATTGCCTTTCGATATCGGGGCCATGAGTAGCGATGTAAGACAATTGGTCCTCTCTGTCTATATTTGCATCGACTTCGGCATTAATCAGGTCCCGATCAAGAATATTCATGATTGCTGTATGATGTCTTCAAGTTTGGTCAATGCTGTGTAGAGCTTTTGGTTTGTGCCTTGAAGATTCAATACACATTGCGAAGAACTTCATGGCCAATATGTAGCGTTTCAACTCTCGTATACCTTCAGCATCCATGTCGATTCCGCGACGGATGCTTGGGCATTTTGATATTGCGGAATTCGGGCGACGCCTCGTAGGGGAGAACATTTAACCAGAGCCCCTGGTCGCTACCCGAAGTAGAAAATATGCGCACCAAAGAGGATGTAGCATGGGTGAGCCATTAGCTGGCAGCTGGCACCCAACTGGCAGTCTTGTCGATGCTGATGTCATTGCCGTACAGGACGTGCCTTTCACGTCAACAGTTTTCAATGTCCCCCAATTAGAGTGGCCTTTGTGATTTCTTACAGTATGGTTACTGCGAAAGGAAAAGAGAAATTGAAGCAAAAGAGAAATTGAAGCAAAAGAGAAATTGAAGCAAAAGAGAAATTGCTCACCAGTTCACTAAGAGTCAATTCGCGGAATAGGGACCCCGAGGACTAGCTACAATCGGCCCTTCGGCCTGCGACCCCTGTGGAAGCCTGATAGGAATTCCCGGCTACGCCTGCCGCCCTTCCTATCGAACGCCATTCAATGCCCATGCGCATCCCTATTCCCTAAAATCAGCTCGAGAGTGCAGAGGACGTCACTCTGCTACAAGCCACTGACCCGCGAATACCCCAGCATGTGGCTATTATTCCATTCTCGGGCTTCTTCGAGTCCTAACATAGCCTTGTGCTTCCTCCAAGCAAGAAATCAATAGGGATCGCGACTCAGTGGGATCGTTGCGAACAACGCGGCTAGACCGGAAAGCTATTTATCCAATGTACGGCAGTGAACTTCAAATCCACTGGAGGCTAGAATACCTGATGACGCGGGAGCCTGCCTAGTTATCAAGATGGGATGCTCATGGCGGAATTCCAAGCATGAGAAATCTCATGTAAGAGTCCCAAGATCATCCATTGCCATAGTAGGTTCTCTGTTACAGTCCAAGTTGATGGCTCCTCAATCTTAGTTAACCATGGAATCTTTTGGAGTATCCAGCCTTCTCGTTGATCTCAACGACAGTTCCAACCCCCCCTCCCCCCAAGCGAGTCAATTCTGCCGCTAGATGGATACAACGCATTCTGGAGAATCACAACTTTGAGTCTGCTTGAACCCGTGCCTTGGGCTTGGTGGAGACAGAAAGCTCGGTCCACCAAGGATATGTACGGGGAGCATCCTCTGAAAGGACATTGCTGAATTTAACCTTGCGTTTCTCAAAGAACGACTTTTTGAATTCAAGATGATCCCTGAATATCTTGTCAGTGAATGATTCACAGGCGCGTCAATATCTTGAGGAGACTCACTTTGACCCAAACATATCATACAACAGTGGGCTGTCGACCAGGTGGGCCTTTTCGGCAGATCCAGGGTTCCTCCATATGAGTTGGCGGTTTAAGTGAGCGGCCATGGTGCTTACGTTATCAAGAACGTCTTTCGCGATTTCAAGGGCACGTGGAAGGACATCTTGTGGCTCGGGGACGAGTTCCGCAAATATGCCCTTTAAAACATTGGAGTCAGCCTTGTATCTCGCTCCAGTTGTCAAAAGGTACGTTGCGTTGCTGTACCCGACCATGCGCGGCAAGAAAAACGAGCTGCTTGACTCCATTGTGAGACCAATCCGCGCGAATGGAAAGCCGAATTCGGATTTGACACTTGCAACACTTTTACCTGGAGATTAGCACTTTGGACTCTTCCAACAGGTGAGGGGGTTTGCCTATCCACTCACCGGATAGCAGCAGCTAGCGTCGAAGTCATGCCAATGCCCACTGACAGCCCGTTGTATGCCACAATAATGGTCTTGCTACAGTTATACATCGAGAGCGCCAACGTGCCACCTGGATCTCGCAGCTCACGGGTCGGCAGGTTCTTGCGCTCGGTGGCATCGAGGGACAGGTCGATTCCGGCACTGAATGCTCGCCCAGAACCAGTTATGACGATGACTTTGACCCGGTCATCCACATCGACAACGGTGAAGAAGTCCTCGAGCGCATTGATCATCTCAATCGTGAATGCATTGAGTTTTTCTGGTCTATTGAGTGTCACAATCTGGATTGGCGTTACTCCAGGTGCTGCCTCAGGATAGTTCGATATCAGCACCTGGGCATTCGCCGACGTGCAATAGCTCGAGGGCACTGGGATGCTTTTCAATGGGTTCGTCATGATCTTCAGCTCTTGGGGAATGCCTAAGTCTGTCGAGTTCCTCCATTTATTAGAAGGAAGGGCAGTTTTTTCCTTCTAATATATCAATCTTAGTGCATATTGTTCAAACCCTGCAAAATTGTCAGCCTCGGACCCGACTCCTCGGCATGTCGGCATCAGGCTGGAGATTAGTAATCGTATCCCAAGTTCTACGTCTTTTGTTTCACAGTCTAATCTGGTCAACATTCCTGAAGCGAATCAAGGCATCTCACACCCCTTACAGATAACCGTGGCTATACGAGAAATAACCATGATTAGATATTGCGGTGTTGTGCACCTCGTATGCATTCGAAGGGATCCAAGCGGGTTGGTGTTTTACAGCCTCAGGGTCGGTTCGTGGGACCTCAGGCGCTCCGTGGACCCGTCACAATTGGGTAATACTTCGCAAATGTGACCTGGTTCGACAATGGCATGATTACTGGATCAATTGGATACCATGGACTAACTCCAGTCACACAATAATGCGGCAGTATCACATGTCTAGTAGAGTGTCTCCTCCAGACATCTGGGGTTCAGTTATTGATTACATGGACGACAGGTGAAGGGGATACCTCAATACTTGCTGTTATTACTCTATGCAGTAATTTGTTATTCAAAATGTCAATTGGCATCTCCAAGATTGCAAATTGGACCAGGTACGATAAATAAAGTCATAATGACCTTTCAAAATGATTCAGCGTGTCAATAGCCTGCGCCGGCGGGTTCAGAACCCCGTGGATTCGAAATGGACATTAATCCCATACCAACCAACTCTCAGCTCTCCGCAACGGCAGAAAACTCAATCCCGCCGTTCCATACTCTCGCAATGTCTCTGGTTGCAGAGATATCCTTCAGCGGGTTCGAACGTAAGAGTACAAGATCTGCACGCTTACCCTCCGCGATAACTCCACGGTCCGGAAGCTTGTGCATCAGAGCGGGGAGCAGTGTCGCCGCACGCAGCGCCTCGTCTGGTTTGAACCCAACCTGGTTGACAAAAACATCCAGCTCTTCATGCAATGTGCTGCCCAACAGATGTGAGACTGGGAGTGGTCCGTCAGCTGGTATAGCATCCGTACCGACGAGCAAGGTGACACCGGATTCGTACATACTCTTCACGTTCTGGATCACGACCGGCCAGGATTTGTTTGTGTAAGTCGACACGGCCAAAGCCCCCGGATTCCTGAGTAATGCCTGGACTAGGACCGTCGTTGGTGTGACCCACTTGTTATTAGTCAGGATACTACTGACCATCGCCGGGGTTAGTATCCCATCGCCTGGACTATGCTGAATCCCATCTGTATGCGATGCAATGGCTTGGAGATAGAACGGGATCATGGTCGCATGTGTCGCTGTCTGCAGACCTCTCGCGTGTGTCAGTTCCACGAGTCGATTTTGCGACTCCTGGCTCAGCCCGTGCGGCTCGGCGGTGATCTTCAGCCAGTCGGAGCCATTGCCGAAAGCATTCCCAACAAAGATCGGTGCTTGTGAAGGATCTGTCATGAGCAGTGCCGGCGGGGTCTGGAATATGATGGCGTGTGTCGTGTTCGGCGCCGTTATACCGCGGTTAGCAGTGAAGAATGATGTTAGGCCTGGCTGGTTCTTCAGAGACGCACAAAGGGCATAGTCTGGGCATGCCATGTTCATAGCTGTGGTCACGCCATAGCTGCTGAGGCGTTGCAGATCTTTGATCGAAGCTGGATGGCAGTGGCTGTCGATGAGGCCGGGGATCAAGAAGCCGTTGTTACCGTTGATCCATGTCTTGACCCCCCTGAGGCTGAACGTGATCTGATTGCCCTCTAGGGCCAGTGCGCCCCTGCGAAAGTGAGTTCCTTGAAAGATGTTTACATTTGCAATCCCGATTTTAGGTGTCGAAGGAGGTGGGTACGATGAGCGCCGCTGTTGGTTGGCGTCGATATGTTTCACATCGATATCCTGATGGATGCAGGCAGTTGCGATGGAGGCGATGGCTGCAACTAGGGTAACCAGGGGCAACATGATTCACAGGGTCAAATAATGACTGCAGGAGGAAGGGTAGCAAATCGATCGGAAATGCAGCAAGGTGCAGATATGCGAGGGATTAGGGCCGCTATTTGAGCTGCCACAGATGCCCTTTGCCCCTCAACCCTCAGCCTTGTTGCGAGATGAGTCGTTGCACTTGGCGGGGGTAAGGCTGTGGGGAAGGTCTACTGGCTCGGAATGCCTCGCAAGGGATGCTGTTCTCACGGGGATAATCGAGCAAGCCCCGTCAAAATCATGTTGATATAATCGCTTACAGATGTGGGACTGTTTTATGAGTCGTCATTCAACCAATATAAAATGGGCCCATCGACAGCCATTTTGTTTGCGGGAGGCTAATTGCATCTCACTCACCTCACTGTAAACTTTGGGCTTGGAGTCTGAACCCTATCTACTTAGAGATCTGGATGATCCCCGCTAAGGTTCTTCATGCCAAGGAAAAGACCGACGTACTTAAGGCGCCCATGGGGACCCATTGATGATGCCTTCGAAAGAAAGTTGGCCATGGGACTTTGCTTAACAGGATTGCTGCTTAGAAGCGGGCAGGATGTTGATATCGACAATCGTATCTTCCGAAGCATATGCATAGTCAGGCATGGGACCAACTAAAAGCAAGGGGTATATAGTAGTCATGGGGTAAAAGGTCCCAGAACCCCATGAGAGTGGGCAGGTCCTTAAGATTTGGTGATACATGTCAGCCAACATCTGCACATTCGCTTTAGTCTCGATGGTTGGGATGGGGAACACTTTTGAAGAGCAGTCATCATTCCCTTCCCGACAAGAAACATCGGGGTCTGCAAAGTCGGTGAATAATCTGGGTCGGCGAAACCCAGTCCAGGTGAGATAGAATTCTGTCAGTGTGAGAATCAAACAGCCTGCTTCCTCTCTCCCACCTTCATCCCAGGTGTATCTACGTCACCGAAGCTTGCTAACCATACCTTTCCCACCATGCAGACCACCCTGGCTGCTACACATTGTCGCTTGCTGCGGACTCAATGGCATGATTTTAGCTAAATGCGGACATGGAATTGAGATCGAGCTGGAGGCTCAGAACTATGGAAATCCGTGCTTACGTAGGCCTGGCCCCAGCCATGAAACGAGCGGACCTCCCTTTGCGATTCCGAAAACCTCAGCTTTCAGCTTTCCACACTGGAAAGGTAAACCTTGCGAGTTTCAGACCTCAAGAGCTCATAATATTTCATTGACGTCAAAAGCACAATTTAGACAAAGCTCTTGAAACTGGGAAGCTATTAAAGTCCAACATCTCCAAGGCACGGCATAAACCCTACCTGACGCTGCTCTCCTTCCCAACGGCATCTCTGCCCATCAATATCGACAGAGGATTATTTGTAGGCCAAATATGTCACAAATCACATACAAGGTTGCGGCCACACTCGTCGGCCAATACACAATCCAATCTGGGGACACACTAAGCGCGGTCGCTCAGAAACTCGATGTGGATCTAAATGCCATCATCCAGGCCAACCCGGGCGTCAAGCCTGAAGGGCTCTACGTCGGCCAGGTCATAAACATCCCTACTGATCAGACTGGGGTAGCGCTATTCACTCTCGAAGACGTGGCAAGTCTCCTTAGCCTCCCAATCGCAACCCTCCAGTCCATGAACCCAGGGACCTCGAACGCGCTAAGCATCAATCAAGTCATCAGCGCTCCTGGCCCATTGGACGAGATCCCGGGTTCAGTTGGCGGAACGGATGGTGGCGGTGTGTTTGTGGAATATGCTGGCACAGCGGCCAATTTCCCGGATCCAAGCCAATGGGCACGGTACGACGTACTCTGGAATTCCAACTCTCAGTTGATGAAAGCAAACATTTCCGACAGCGAGATCGAGCTGATTAAACAATCCATCGAGCGGGTGGCACGCGAGTCTGGAGTCGACGTGCGAGTCATCCTGTGCATCATCATGCAGGAGTCCGGGGGAAACCTCCGGGTGGTGACGACCGACAACGGTGTGAGGAATCCCGGAATCATGCAGAGCCACAACGGCGTTGAGTTCGACGAGGAGTATCCCGCCCGCTCGATCTTGCAGATGGTCCGCGATGGCACAACGGGAACAAGGTACGGCGATGGTCTGAAACAGTGTTTTGCCCACCAGGGCAACTGGTATGCCGCGTTCAGAGAGTATAACTCGGGTCCGAATTTTAATAAAGCGGACTTGAATGATCCCTCTGGCGCGACCGCACATTATGTTAAGAATACGGCGAATCGGCTGATGGGTCATGTTTGGGATTGTATGTGAAATGGCAAAATGGCTGATGGTATATGTAGCTCAGAGAGTGAGGAACAGGCTAGTTTTCTCACGGCGACTAGAGCTTCGAACGAGGATAGACTTTGCCTGCACTTGATCCAGAATAGAGAACAGCAGTCTCGAATCGGTGCTTATCATTCATCCCATTTCATTTTCGCTATACAGGTAAAGCGCTTTTAACAAAAATTTCGTTGTCTATACAAGACGACGCCCATGCAGAGACTGGATTTCCTCACAAGGAATAAGCATGTCGAGAAGTAAGTTGCTGTCATTCATGACTTCCTCTTTCCTCCCGTTCTCCCTTTGAAGCTTCCCTCGAATCCTGGACGTTTGACTTTCTTGCCTCTCCCAGACTTTTTCTCTTCCTTTCGCTTAGCCAAGTTCTCGTTTCGCTTCTTCTGTTTCGCTTCCTGCGATTTTTGCACACCATCAAGCCTGTCGTGCCATTCCTTCTCACTCTTCTTCTTTTGACCTTGCTGCCTCTTCAGGGCCTTCTTCAACAAATTCGTATCGTCGCGGACATGCTCTCCGTGAGCACGTCGCTTTGCGTTGAGCCACATGTCCTTCTGTTCAATTTCCTTGCGCTTCTCTTCATCCATCCCAGCCAGTCTGCTTTTCTTGTCCTGCGCTGCTTTGAGCGCTGATGCGGTATCAGTAGGACCTTTCCCTTTGCGCTGTTCAAGCACCCCGGAAATCGAGGAGTTGACTTGAGTACCATCGTCGAAAGCAATTCTTCCGAAGCTGAAGTTGTTGCTTATACTTGAGTTGGAGGAGTTGTCACCAATCATTGGGGACCTCGGTGAAGCGAGCAAGGAACCCGACCCCCCGGGAGAGAAACGTCGGGCAATCTCTTCATCCTGACGCCGTGCTTCTTCCTCTTTCTCTCTGCGTTTCTGTTCTTTCTTTGCAGCTTTCCGCTCTTCTTCCTTTCGCCGTCGCTGATCAAGTAATTCTTGTCGAGTCTTTGGAGTCTGCCCATCAGCGCCATCAGCTTTCCGCTCGGCGCGTAATTGTGAAATCGCAGCTTGCAGTCGCTCACGCGGAGTCTGCCCTGCACCTGAAGTACTCGACGTGGCAGCGGTATCTGGAGTGGCGGCAGCTACTTTGACCGGATCGTCGGATAATGGCAATATTGACGAGGTAGATGATGTCCCTGACTCTTGCGGTGGAGAGAAAACTTCTGCCTGATCATCTTCTGATGACGATGCTGTTGATGCGTCCTCATCGGGAACCGAGTCTTTCCTCGGGAGTTGGGTCTCCAGGTCGAGTGGACTTTTCAGCTTTAGATCGTCTTGCGGCTTTTTAGAACCGGATTTAGACTGTTTTTCCATATCGGCCTGTTTCTTCTTTTCTTGTTGCCTTTCAAATTTAGCCTTGGCTCTAGCTTTCGCCTCCTGCTTACGTTCTCTTTTCGCTGCTCTCTGTTGCACTTTCCGTTGCGTTTTCTGCTCTTCGGTCTCTGGCACTTGAGTTTTTGTTTGTCCCTGCTTCTCGGCCTGTTGCTCGAGTTTCCGCTTCTTGGTAATTTGACTCGGTTCCTCTTGCATCGGGTTTGATGGTTCTGGATCGGAGTGATCGGATGTGTGACCAGCATCATCATCTTCTTCGTTTCGCTTTCGCTTGAGGGCGGTTGCTGCTCTCTCATCCATGACATCTTTAGCACTCTTCCAGTTGTCTGGGTCTAATTTGGCCATTTTTGCTGCTCTCTTTTGTTCGGGTGTCTGCTTCTTGCGCTGCCATTGATCCTGAGCGACTGGTTAGCAGGAGCCTTGTCACCCCGCCGATCTGCTATACACATACGCTGACATCCTCTCCATAGTAGAGCTTTGCTGGGATTAGAGACAATAGACTATCAAAGGCACGTGCATGGCTTTTGAGCCGTTGCTATTGTTCATTAGCAAAGTCTAGACAGCAGGTCGGGGTTGCAGTGGGATCATGAACATACCTCTAGCTCGTCCGTCATATTGCCCCCAAAGATATCTAGTGCAGGCGTATATCAACTCGTGCGTTTCTCTGATAATGATAAAGGGTTCTCTGTTCACCAATCTCTGGAGAACAAAAACGTCTTGTCGAGTTGATGGATGAGCCACTGACCGACAAGATGTGGAGAATCAATTGCAGCCTTCGACGAAATCTTGGCAAAGATTTTGCTTTTTTCGGCTCAATTCGGTGATTGGAAGGTGCGGTGACATAATCACTACGGTGCGACATTACATCCATTGTGAGATTACGCGATAAGATGTATGCTCCATCCTTTTTGCCTTGGAGTTCTACTGGGCACATGACTCCTGGTGAGGAGCACCGGATTTAGGGAGTCAGGGCAAGCCATTAGCTGGAAAAATCTCCTCTTCCCAAGGTCCTCTGTGACCTCCTGTCATAATAGAGTCTTCATCTCTACGAGCACGATGCTGGCATATGCTTCCGTCAAGATGCTATTCCTGGCCTACAATGAGCAAGGTCAACAGCTACGACCTAGATGTGTTTGCCGCTAATGAGGGTACCAAGTCCACTACGCTCCCGATTGAACCATGCACGCCCTTCACGCTCTTGTCCAAAATTACGTGAAGAAATCCACTGTTCCCTCTCTCGAGGCATACCCACCTAACGTAAATTATTAGGTATGGTACCGCTGTTTAAGACAGCTATGATCGCTTCAAGATGGTGACCTTTCATCAAGTCCCTTTGGTCTGTTCACAACTGGGTGATCTCAACAGGTCCCGTGGAAATACCTGGAGCATAGGTGCATGGTTTGTCATAGTTGGAGATGGTTCTTACTTCGAACAGGATCATTGCGCATGAGTTGCGTACGCCGACTGCGTTTACAAATCGATCACACCCTACGTTCCAGTCAGGAATTTCGATCGAGTAAAAGAAGATATATATCGAGTAATAGCCGAAAGAAGTTGACCGCTTAGCCTTCCCCCAAAAGGGCTTAGGCGGATCGATAATTAAATCTTATCGAATCCGGAAGGCACCCCAAGGAACACCGGCAAGGCAGGTGCGACTGGTGCAGGGGTTTTCACGCTGACAACTGCGCACATGGCTGGAATCCCAACGATAACGAAATGCGTCAGCTGGCACCACCACTCAACACCCACAATTCCCAAAGCCTGAACTTTGCCGCAGCTCTCCTTATCTATAGATGATCTGATCGAGTAACAGATACACCCTCTTCGGCGCCTCATTAGCAGAGTCCACGTCGCATTTGCCAATGATATCCTCGATGAAGTGTTTGCTCTCCCTCAAACTCCTCTTCGGACTCGACCGCCTCCTCCACTCCACACTATCCCCCAATGGCTCTCTGGGCCTCCGGATTATCGTTTACGTCCGAAGATGGACTTGACGAGTCCGATTTGACGCGAAGGTTTAGTTGATGTTGGGCTAGCATGCCCCATATGTTCTTTATTAAATATCTGGCTCTTTGTTCCTCTCCTTGCTTATGCGCTCAAATCCGGTCTTGAACTGTTATCAACACTTGAAGTGCCCGATATCTGGGGAGTGCATATTGCTTATCTCCTGACTGATAAGAGCGATAGCCCTCTTGCACATGCTACCAGCACCCAGCTCACCGAGATCCTTCCCTCTTTATGCCTGTCTTCCCTTCTCCTTACTATAACAAAGCCTATCTGCGAGCACTAAATCAGCCTTAGCCATGAATAACACATCAGACGTCTTCCATCCTTACCCGACACCACCAAGGTCTCCACCCAATGCCTTATCAGATGCGGCCGGCGCTTCGCCAATAACCGTCATCGCCTCGTCGCGGGCCATCCGATCGGGAGGGCTCTCAGCGGCCACCATCGTCATATCCAATGCGACGGGAAAGATCACATCGACATTTGATTCGGTTGTACCTGCATCCGATTTCCCACCCAATACTCCGTACACGGATTACTCGCCTCATATACTCCTTCCGGGATTGGTCGACGCTCATGTCCACCTTAACGAACCCGGTCGGACAGAATGGGAGGGATTTTATACTGGTACACAAGCGGCAGCCTTTGGAGGGGTCACTACCGTAGTGGATATGCCTTTAAATGCAATTCCACCTACAACTACAGTGGCTAATCTCCATGAAAAGATCAAGGCTGCACAGGGGCAGTGTTGGGTGGATGTGGGTTTCTATGGAGGTATTATCCCAGGTAACTCTGGCGATCTAAAAGCTTTGGTGAGAGAAGGGGTCAGGGGGTTCAAGGGCTTTTTAATTGAAAGTGGCGTGGACGAATTTCCGGCTGTTTCTTCAACAGATATCGAGAAGGTTTTTGCAGAGCTCGCAGATGAGCCTACGACTGTCATGTTTCACGCAGAAATGATCCCACCGATATCTGATTCCGTTGGCGACGATGTACAGGTTTCATTGCCGCCTCTTCAGCCTCATGGCCCTCTAAACGCCTATAGCACATTCTTGGCTTCGAGACCCCCATCATTCGAGACATATGCCGTGGAGGAAATCTTATCATTGGCCCACCTGGCACCAAACCTGCCACTGCATATTGTGCACCTATCGGCGATGGAAGCTATCCCATTATTGAGAAAAGCACGAGCACAAGGCATCAATATCACGGCTGAGACGTGCCCTCATTACCTTTCCTTGGCAGCGGAACAAGTTCCTTTGGGCGACACTCGACACAAATGCTGTCCACCAATTCGCACGAAATCCAATCAAGATAAGCTGTGGGAAGAACTATGTCAACATCTAGAAGAGGGAGTCATTAAGACAGTGGTTTCCGACCATTCACCTTGTACGCCGGATCTCAAGCTTCTGCCGTCGTACGTGCCAGGGCATATGGCCCTGCCAAAGGATGAGGCCAAGTCATTAGAGTTGGAGAAAGATCGAGGAGACTTTTTCTCTGCATGGGGTGGAATCTCATCTGTCGGCATGGGTCTACCAATCCTGTGGAGTGAAATGACGCGACGAGGCCTAACAGCGAAAGATGATGCCATCATGGATGTAGTCAAGTGGTGTTGCGTAAACACTGCTGCTCAGGTCGGCCTCGAAAAACAGAAAGGACAATTGGCGGTTGGCTTTGATGCTGACATTTGCGTTTTCGACGAAACTGCGGAGTGGGTGGTGGAACCCAGCACAATGTTGTTCCGCAACAAATGCAGCCCATATCAAGGTAAGACAATGACAGGACAGGTCAAGGCAACGGTATTACGAGGTCAGGAAATATTCGTCCGAGGTGGAGCCAACAACGGATTTGTTGGAAAGGAATGCTCTGGACAACTCTTGCTGGAGCCGAGAAAGGTTGAGTTGAAAAGAACCAAGAGCTGGTTCAAGAGATGGATTTATGACTTTTAGAAATGCGGCAATATCGCTGTTTTAGATGTGACTCATGGGACGACCAGAATGAATCCGGCCATATTGAGCAGGTTCACTGGAAAGGGTTTTAATGGGACCTGATGCCACTGTGGCTGTGCCTTCTATATTCTATATCATCAATCAGGAATCGTTCTTGTCCTGCGCTCTCTCCCACCTCTCCCGAACCCGTCTCCTCATACCACCATGTTTTCCGCGACCCCAGATTTCCTCCTTGCCATCGACAATGTGATCTAGAGGGATTCCCGGCTCATCACCCCGAAATTCGGCGATGAACTGTTTCTTCTCCCGCTTGGCTCTCTCCTTCTCTCTACTGACCCGAACATTCCTCAGGTAAGCGGCATACACAGTCACCTCGGCGACACCAACAACCAAACCTGTGCCTAACGATACGAGGACCCGTACTCCATCATTGTGCCACCATCTAGTCAAGTACAACATAGCAGCAGCACACATGGCGACGCTGAGCAAGATGTTGAGGACCAACGAAGGGCTAATATCATCATTGCCTCCGTCCGCGTCGACGTCTGCCTGCTCCGCTGCCTGTTTAGACACTAAAGCGGCGTACCCGCGCTTCTCCTGGTCCTTGCGAAGACGGGCCATGAGCTCGACATACTGCGGAGACGGTTCGGGCTTTGGCAGAGGAGGAGGGACATAGACATGCGCGCCCTGTAACAGAGCGTTGAGCGTAAAATGCTTAGAGCACCGAGATATAGCGAGGAGGGTCTGGTGCTCGATGGGTGCGTTGACAGTGCTTGGGAGATTGCTAAGCAATGAGCGATCTGCTGATGGCAGAGATGCGATCGCGGAGAGAATTCGTGGGGTTGTGTTGAGGAGCACCATTGTAGGACGGGTGCTGGGATGAACAAGATGAGGTTGGAATGGAGGATGAAGCCTTAGATGTCATTCCTGGAGGGAAGACCGCGGCCTTGGAAAAAGTGGAATCCGCGTATCTTGTAACTAGTACGAAGCACGGACGCACGCGGCGCAGGCTAGTTAAGTGTGTATCCCCTCTTTGTAACCTAACTTAGGTAACGCCTGATGCTCATCTTCACTTCACTGAAATAATTCCGAGCGCGACAGGACGCATTTAAGGTACCTAGGTACTTACCATATCTTATACTATAGATTGAGCTGAGGTTGAAATAAGAGTGGTTTTTGCACGGCAGTCGCGCCTGCCATACCAACAGTTACTGGTGACCGCGTGCCTTCCATTTTCGGGGCTTCTGCTCGTTCCTTCCCGTAAAATGCTCTAGTTATCCCCACTTACATTTTTCACTTGAATCATGGGCGCCAGCGAAAGTCAAGAAGCCAGGCCAGAGGAGCCCAGTCCAGACGCCGACGACGACGAGAGTGAGTAATGTCTGATGCTCCTGATTATGCAGCTAATATTGACATTTTTTCCTGCAGACTTCGATCTAGACGACATCCCCGACGACCGCGATTCTGCTGAGGTCAAGTCGCAACCTGAGGAACCGGCAGAGGACAGGATGCTGACGGCACAAGCCGAGGCACAGCATACGAGCAGAAAGAAACGGCGGAAGAAGAGGAAGATTAAAAGGAAGTCCCATAATGATAGCGACAACGCTGAGCCAACTGTCGCAGAGCCCGAGGATGAACCACCCTTGAGCCAGAGCCCTCCCGAGGATTTCCAACTCTCACAAATGTCGCAATTGAGAGAAACTGAGCCCGAGACTTTTCACATTTACGCTACGTCCGACGGAAGTGATGTGGAAGCACCCCCCAAATCGCTTGTTGATCATAAAGCACCAGAACCAAGTGGGAGCCAAAAGCAAGAAGCAAGAGAGCGCGCCACAATGGATACTCTAGCACAGGCATCTCCTTCGGATCAGGATGAAGTCCCTACGCCTGCCTCCTCCTCAGGAGCTGTCAATCGCAAAATATCACGTTCGAAGCTCCAATCATTAGCCGAAGGTGCTCAAGATGGTTCAGACTCTCACGAACCGGACATGGAACCGCCAACCAGCAACGGCTTCACAGCCGTCAATCACAATCCTCAGCCAGAGGTGGAATTACAGGCTAATACTGCTCCTGATATGCCCTCTCTAGTCGAACGCGATGGCCGGTGGCTGTGCCCGTTTGCCGGAGAATATCTTTGTTCCGAGACTTTTTTGAGTTCGAAAGGAGCTAGAAGACATGCCCAAACTCATTTCAAGAAGTTCACTTGCTCCGTGTGTAGCAAAACTTTCGGCCGGAATGATATTCTTAGAAAGCATATGGAGGGACATAGTGGTTTGGAGATTTCGATTGCTGAAGCTGGGAAGGAAGACCAGACCCTGCAACTTGAAGCCGAAGCCGAAAATCGTCCTCAAGGAATCCAAGATGAACTGAACGAGGATGGTCCCATCGAATTCACTACTCCACCAGAAACCTCGCAATTCGAAGTTGTCGAAGAGGGCCAAGTAGGCGTTAAAGAGGCTGGGGATGTCATCGAGGAGCATCAAGATGCCACAGAAGAGATTCAAGAAACATGTCCTGCACCGCAGGTATTTCTTGACCGACCAGCTAGTCCTGAGCTAGCAGACGAATCATTCGATGTTCGTGTCACAGAGACACCCATCCCAACACGAGGTCAGAAGCGTAAAAGAAAGGTTCAAATATCAGATCCTGTTGAACATGCCCCTGAACCCAGAAAGAGAAGGAAAGAAATTGTTATGTCATCGTCTACGCTGCTACCATCATCCGAAAGTTCTACGACCAATCTTGAGGTCCAACAAGTCACTGACAAGATAGTCCCAGAGCTACAACCGCGTCGTCAAAGCAGTATCGAAGGCTGGGCGCAACCTTACAAGCCAGGCTTGAAACTCCGTCATCCTATTTTCAACCCCAAGCCATCACCCAAGCGAACCGAACACCTAGTCGAAGTCCTCATACCGCGCACTAGTCAAGCTGGTCCTTCGTCAAAGGCCCAAATGAAAGACACCAGGCGTGAAAACGTGATCCGGAACCAAAGAGACGAAGCTAGCGACGGTGAAGATGTGAATGCACAGTTCAGTTCGACTGCCGTCCGATCTTCTACCTACACCACCACCAATGGTAAGGCGAGAGCTGAGGCCGGAATCGAATACAGCACTCCTTCCAAGACTTCTGCTCGGCGTGGTCTTTCCCAAAAGTCCTCCGGAATTGCAACTTCGGTTGCCAAAAGGACCTTTCCCTCAACCCCAGCCGATAAAGTCAACGGAGACTCAGGATCAGAGTACAGTGGTGACAATGCTGCATTCTCTGGTGAAGAGATATCTGACACTGAGTTGACTTTGAGAAACATCATGGACAATAATTTCGAATGTGGAACCTGCCATGCGAAATTCAAGTCGGAAAAGGCGCTCAAAAGGCATCTCAAAAGCCCCTATGTGCACATGTTAAAATGTCGGTCGTGTTCTAAGAAGTTTGTGTCCAGGGCTGCCCTTGAGAAACATGAGTCTGAGAGTGGTCATGGGGAAGGCCATGGTGGCAAAGGTGCTGCCCAAAAAGGCCAAGTCGGTGCCTTTGATACTCACGAAGTTCAAAAATTGAACAATTGGAAGGGCAGATTCTGCGATGATCACAACATCACAGGTGCGCAATTTAATGATATGATGACAGCTACTATGCAAAAAGGCCGAGAAGGGACCTGGACCTGGGCCTTTATCACCCGAATTGATTTTATGGATCAATATCTAAGTGTGCTCCCTTACCGCAACCGGACATCAATGCTCCGATATCGTGAGCGTCACTTCCAAAATCTCGAGGGTTCGCTGAATTGGACGGAGGAAGATGATATAGAACTTATTCGTCTAGTCAAGGAGATGGGGACCAAGTGGTCGAAGATCGCGAAAGTGATGATGCGAACGCAAGATGCTGTCTCGCAGCGATGGAGACACAAACTTCAATACACAAAAATCGAAACAGGTGAATGGACTAAAGCCGAGAATGCAAAGCTTAGGAAGGTAGTCAACGAGATCCGGAGACAATCTGGAGTCACTGCAGATACGCAGGAATGGAGCGTACCTTGGGTGCATGTTAGCGAGAAAATGAAGACAAGGACAACACAGCAATGCTCGAACCATTGGCGCGCTCTGCATGGCACGAAGAAAGATGGAAGATGGGTGCCTCTCTCTGCACTGGAGAAAACACCTGGTGCTAGCCGGATTCTGACCCCCTCCAAAATGCAAACACGTCTTGAAGGAGCCGAACCTAATTTCGGCAAACGTTCAGCGCTTTCCTCTAAATACGTCAAGGACGATGACACCGACCAGGAAAATATGTCCGAAGAGCCAGATAGTCCTGATATGGAAGATGTGAATTCATCGAAGCCAACAGAGTCTGAGTCAATTGCTGAGGCTTCGGATAACGAAACAACGAAAACACCTCACGTTAGTACCATGCTTTTGACCAAGAAAACGCCTGGGAAGACCATTGGATCAAGCCAGCTATTTGCCCAGACTCAACTGAACACATCGGCCCTCAAACCACCGCCATCCAACACCAAGCGAAATGCTTTATCTCAGTCTCACTCACAACCACAGGACAGGCCTTCACCTAACATTTCCATACAACGTCGTGCGATCTCTCGATCGCCTCTGCAAGAGCTCACCCTTTTGCCGGATGTCGGATTAGACCGAGAAGATGACTGCACGGGAGCTGAGGGAAGTGAGGATGACGTCAACAATGATGTCGAGGTCGAGAATTCCGACGCTGAGAATGAAGTCATGACTGATGGATCTGGGCTCGAGGACGACAGTTCCAGTGAAGGGTCAGAGAGCGATGTGAATGAAAAGCACGAGGCAGAAGAAATCTCTGAAGATGGTTCTGACGACGAAGAAGATAGTGACGAGAACACGAACAAAGAATCAGAGGGAGCAGACGAAGAGCAGAGTTCAGTCAACAACGAAACCTTTGATTTTATGAACAGCATCAATGAAGCTGCTCAGCGGGTCAAGAATGGCCAGACCAAGTTTACCAACGGCAGAGCCCTTGGGCCAAGAAAGAGAGCGAAGCCCCTAGAAGATGAGAGTGAGGACGAGGAAACGGATGGCGAATGATTCCGTACCCGAAAGAACACTGAACAGGTCCATTCTGACATTCTCTTATCCCTTGGGCTCGGCTCGATGCGAGCATAGTCTCATAATAAACTAGACAAACTTTGTTGGTAAAGTTGTTGCCGGGAAATCCGCCTACGGTTTAGGCGGCCTGCCGCTTCGGGCATGGTCCGGGGCTGGGCGCGCCACCGCTTTTGACTTCTATAAGAACCCTCTTCCCCTTCCTCTTCCCAATTCTCTTTCCATCAACCTGTTTTCATTCTCACCACCGTCGCCGTGATGCACCCGTCGTGCGTCACGCAGTGGATGGTCTCAATGGTGGGCGGGCGTGTACTTTTGAGGTTGCCCATCGGTTTCGAACAGGCCCTGCAAGATCGTCCCCCAAAAAAACACTGGAAGGAGCTTTCGCGGTGCCCCAAAGATGTTTCTCATCGTCCTGGAACCCTTGGGACCGGGGAGAATGAGCCGGCGCCCTGTGCCCACCCTCATACTGAGACCACCGTCGTCGCGGTCAATGCCTCGCTCAGGATACCGAAAGCCCTTGTCCCTTGGCGCGTTTTGGTAGTATGACCTGCTCCACTTGGCCGCCGCGATGATCTTCCTTATGCAGGCCGCAAGGGGCCCCTGGAAACAATCAGTAGAACAGTTGTTTGCGGATGAGAGCGTCAATTCGGCAGTTGTGAAAACTTGCACCTGGGCCTTCTGAGAAGTCAAAACTGGGGTGCTCGTTAGGCAGTGCCGACCCTATATATATAGCTTCAGTTCCTCTCTCGTCTTCAGCCGTCAAATCCAATCTCCTTCATAATCGTTCTGAACTACTGTTGACCGCTTTAGCTTATATTTCATTGCTATCCAGCCATGCCGGCCTTTATCGCATATCAACCTCGAGGAAATGTACCGCGCTTCGACAACTATACTTTCAGCAAATCTCCCCCACTTGGGTCTTCCACTTCACACAAAGCTCCAAATCTCCTGGTCAGACAAATTCTGTTAGCACAGGGGATTTCGTCGATTTCGTGGGCTTGACTGCCTCTCACCAAGACACCCCTCTAGCGTGTCTGGTGCTGCGGGAACTTTTGGAGCCGATGTGTCATAGTCCCGACAACAGCGACATCCGAGTTGCTCGAGACCGTAGTAGTGGCGCGACATACAGCGATAAAATCGAGGCCGGCGACGAAGGCGACACACACGACGATGACGTTGACTGTAAAAGCGAAGCCAGTGACCTTCCATCTCTCCATGAGATCTTTACGCAGAACAACCCAGCGTTTAGAGGTAGCGACGAGTTCGGCTGCAAGGTCTTCGCTTCGCCAGCCACAGTCGATAGGACGGGCGGAGAGCGTGGTCGCGAGGGCGACAGCGAGGAGGTTGCCAATCTTGCCAACCTTGTCCCCGTAACTGTTACAAGCATACAACTCGGTGCTAGCCGAGGTGGGTGAAGAAGATCCCACATCGCGCGGAGTATACCGGGACCGTGCATGTTGACGTATTGTTCTAGACCACCCGATTGTGCTACAAGATGACCCGTCGGTTGACACGCACCACGACGGCACCAGTCTTGATGGCGAAAGGCCTACCTGCGAAGCCGTGGATCCGGTATATCCCGGCGATGAGTCCCCAAAAATTTCTGGAGGATGTGTCGCACGGATGATGGTAAGCACGGCCCAGACTACTCAGCGAAGTACAACACGGACAACCGTGCAGATCACGAGTAAGAAGAAGGTAATAAACCATACAATAATAACGCTGTCTAAGCCCGTGCTCTAGCTAGGGATAATGGTGATAACGATTATAGCGGCAGCGGTGTTGATTCGGATGCACCGGCGTCTGTTGGCCGAATTCACGACGTCTTTGCCGAGTACAAGGAGACTTTCGGCTTGCAGAAGTCGAAGTAAAAAGCAGCACAGTCGACTACATCTAATTACACCGAGAGGGAGGAAACAGTAGGCTCTATTCCACGTCAAGTCTTATAGGAAGAGCCACGGGTAGCTACGGACGACGGCGTCACGGACGCTAAGCAGGCTACGGAAGCCGCAGGAGATGATATTACCCGCCTTTCAAAGGGAGAGATTGGGAATAGATCTATTTTCCAGGGCCGGCAAGAAATTAACGGTCTAAAAACGAAGACCGGGGAGGTTAAGTCTTAGGGTGTTCATATACCGGCTAGCGACTGCCACTCTAGTAAGTAATATAACCGCGCTATTAAACGTTATCCCTAATTCTAACATGCGGAATCACAGAATACATCGGTGCCTTTCTACAACATCCACTATCGTCGTCTCCCATGACGACAGAAGTCGCTGTTGGATCTGAGCCTGGCACTATTACCCAAGGAATACCTTATCGGAAACGATCTCGGTCATTCACTAACCCTATGTTCTTCTCGACGAAGATGTCCCCCTAAAGCGGCCTCGCCGTGCAACGAAAGAGACGCGGAAGGCTAGAGAGGCCAGGGAGGCGCAAGAGATAGTGGAGGCATAGAGGGCTCGTACGTCATTGCGTTCATCCCGCGCGAAATAGGCTTACTTTGTTCGCCCTGGTGGCGGTGTTGCTGGAGTGGACGGCAGGGTGGCAGAGGTCAAGGACGGTTATCTAGGGGAGGATGGCTCCATCCAGTGTGTTGTTACGTGGAAGTCCTCGTGATTGCCATGGACGGCCTTGCTGGTGGAGAGCTGCGGCAGCGATGCGAGCACCTGTTCAAGAGGTATGGCCGAAAGGAGCTGCAGAGGACTGCGGGTTCAATGCGGCAGACCCAGAAGAAATAAGGACTTGCTAGTTCTGTCCTCATTCGGAAGCCTTGTGTAGAACGTGACAGGGATATTGTGACTGAGCCGGCGTCAAGACGTTGTCCCTCTTCGGTACCAATGTGCACGCTCACGTCTCTTCGAAAGAGTTTCTTTGGTTAATACGTCCACACGCTCTGATTGACTGGTAGTAAACCCAATCGTCCGTCTCCAACGGCAACGGCTGCTAGGGCTCGGACTCAGCCTCCAGCCTCCAGAACTCTCGTATGGTCCAGTCGGAGATATTGTCGGGCTCGACGCCTTATGGGCGGAAGAGGTTGTCGATCTTTCGAAACTTTATGTCGTCGAGCCAATCGGTTCCAAAACTTGGGCGGTGGGATCGACGATAGATTCTCGCAGTGCCGAGTTGTCGGGGGACAGCGCTTTGCTAAGGCAATTCAGTGATGCCAGTCCTTTAAAGCCCGACAACATCCAGCAGGTCATCACAGGCCGCGGTTATTTCACGGTGGCGCAGGAGCTACTTGACATTGCGGCGTCCTATGAGGTGATAATCGTGCCCAGCACCCGTTTTCAAACCACCAATTGTCGATTCGCAAGTCCCTTTCGAGGTGATACAGCCCGGAGTTTTCGGTAGATCTCTCCAGGATGCGGACGGTCTTCATTCGAGTATTCCTCCACCAGAATCGTCCTGAGCTCTTCTGTGAGGTCTAACAACTATATATTGATATAATCTCTTGCTATACGAGAGTAAATGTCTCATACCTACAGTATATAAATCTACGACCCACCTTCGGTCCGCGACAGGAGAACCTTTGCGGCAGTAAGAGCGCGGCTCTGTCCATTAAGGCATAAGAGCTGGTAACCCAGTGGAAACTCAAGCTCGGAATATTTGTCTCGAGGGCCCACAAAATGTTCTTTGCTCGAGCGCTGTTGAACGTCGGAGGGCGGCATCGAGACTCTGCTTATTAATTTGAGCTGGAGTGTGATTCGGTAACGGCCGCCGCCAACAACCTTCATCCTGATATACTTTCTTCAGCCTCTCCACAATCTCTAGAAACGACAGCACCTCAAGTCGGACACTGACCATGCCCTTGCACTTGAGAGCTTTTCCCGTTACGATGCTGCGTTCGTTCCCCAGAAGTCGAGCCCGTCGCATATTGGTGTCGATACTGTACATGAATCTGCCTAGAGGTTCATCCTCTCTTAAATATCTCTGTAGAGGTCCTAAGATGGATCATCCACTGAGGCTCTTGAATGGGCTTCCACTCGAGGCCATGCCTTGAAGCTCCAGGCGTCTCCTCAGCCGAACCTGTCCTCGCACAACCTGTCCCCAGACACAGGGGATTTGACGTCGGAATCTCGACATGAGCACTTTCCATTCCCATCATTGAACCGGAGCATGACCTGAGGCTGTCCGGCACGTGACTGATCATAGTGTCAATTTAGGCTGACTAACGGATTAATCGTGCCTATCCAGGTCAGGGGCCCTGTTACCAGCACCCGCCTATTATTGCCAATTTACCTCATGACTTAGGGTTGCCAGCGGTTCGGATGCGCAAGAGAGGCTGATTCACGATTGGTTGAAGAGGAGTTATAAGTAAAGGTTCCAATGGCAGGAAGATGTTCACAACGGAAGTGGGAATTTAGCTGTGTTGACGAGGGCGGCTTATCTTTAGAGTATGGCCGGTCTTTCAATAGTCCAATACATATAAATCATTCTTGGTCCTAGCTATCCAGAGTTCCTGAAAAAGGCGATGCTAAAATATGGTATCCATTAGCGCCTGACTCCATTGTAGAAAACCGGACCCCTTTCAATCTGCACCGATGCATGGTACTCTTACCTCCTCAGAGATGAGATGGAAGGTGATTCCTTATGCGATCATCGATCCACCACCAGCTGTCTTCTTCAAGCACGTACTCAATTATAGATCCCGACTAATCAAGTCCGCCAAGAGCACTCGCTAACTCGTGTCGACAACGGCTTCCCTTTAAACCATCACCAAAGGAACGTCAATTGCCTCTGCTGCGACCTCGGCCTCGGCCAACTGGGTTCAGACCAATCCCGAAGGCTGGGGGATCCCGCTGCGACTGAAGTATCTGGCGAGCAGTCTGATTAAGAAGATGTTCTTGTTGGCCATATTCTTGAATATGAGATGGTTCAAATAATTGGCTTTTCTGGCAAGTTCTGGCAAGCTAGCAAAAGGCTAGCAAACGCCACGATGAAATAACTTGATTGATCTGCGCTTTTGGTGATGTTGAACCCTATATACACATAAGTGTTTGGGGGTTCCTTCTTCGTCCCTACCTAGGTAAGAGGTTCACGACCATGGTGAGCGCGCGTCTGGCTTGAGAAGTATCAGATGTCACGACCGCCACTGACCATAGTCCCTAAAATTGGCCCCTGACCGATGTGGCCAGCGCGTAGGGATAGATTTTCGGCTCAAGAATTGAACAGCTGCAAACAAGTGCCATCTTCGAAAGATCATGTTGCAACACCACGTGGATAGCAGCCGCGGCTAACGTTGACCGCCATATGTCAGGAACTCAGCTATAGTTCGAAGAGGATGGGTGGTATCATATACAGTTCATGATACGACCATGATACCAATCACTCTGAGACGTCTCGTGCGGCGAGAACGGACATGACCTAACAGTGAGTATGATATACCGCTTAGTTACGTAGTAAGGCTAACAGTATCCACACCAGAATCGTCATGGCGATGTTATTGCGGTATATTAAGTGGTTAAGTGCCGAGTGCAAATGTTCACTCCAGGCTTTGAAGCGATCTGTCCTTGGTAATGCTGTTTCATGAGTGAGACAAAAATAAAGACTCGAAACCTAGGGGCAGCGTTTACGCTTAGCTGGAAAGCGAGACTATGTGTCTACCAATCAATTGGGAAGTCTCTGGCGGTTAATACTGAAGAAAGGCTTTTGGCCGCATCTGGACAGAGTGGCTGTGGAAAACTAGTTGACTAAATCGAGATAAGATTAATTAACGGCGAATGTACTCCGTACTCTGGTACAGGAGACTATGGCCTAGTTTACGGAATAGAGATCACTCTTCGGAGGTGCTTAAGATTAACCCCACAGGCAGCCATGAGTTCCTTTTTCGGCGCCAAATATAATTATGCCAAATCACAAACTTGAGTCTCTCCTTGGTAGGTTTGTTTGCTGGGCGAAGTAGTCAACCCAAACTTTCTTCGTGTGAACCTCAACTACTCACTGTGTATTAAGTCAACGAACGCTGCACCCAAGCAGGATGGTGTTCGATGCTTTTTTACTGAATCATATGATCTGTCAACCACACGAGAAACAAGGCCAGATTTTGAACGCAAGCACGCTTTTGGTATATCCCACAAACCTTTGCCCTTTGCCCTTCGCCCTTCGCCGAACGGTACTACTCTCAGACATCGCTTTTCCTCAAGAATGGCGTCGGCAAAGGTTGACGGGATGAAAATAATAAGCGAGAGCTGGTTTCCAGACGTTTCGAACGAGAAGATGGATTTTATGCAATCGTCTCTTTTCAAGATATAAAGCCGCCAGCTGCCAAATCCTCCGAGTGTCGACTCCCAGACACGAGGTATAGTTATTGTGTCAGAAATGCAACTTGTCATCAAGTACGGGCCACGTGTAACGATTGATGAAGCCGTGACAATGTTGATGGTGAAGAAAGTTCTTGGTGACCTGGTGCCAGTTCCAGAACTATTCGGATGGCGAGTTCATCAGGGTACGGTTTTCATCTATATGGAACTCATATCTTGTGTAACATTACAGGAATGTTGGAGCAGCATGGAATTACCTGACCAACACTCTATCTGTGGACAACTTTGTCAAATAATATCATCTCTCCGACAAGTCCAGCATGAAAAATGCCTTATTGGTTAGTGTAAAATAAGTATTAAGATATCTTTTTTCTGGCAAGTTAAGTACAGGATCTGTTAATGGGGGACCATTACTTGACAGAGTCTTTTATGACCGCCCCAAAACTGGACCGTTTAGCAACCTCGATGAATTCTACAACTGGCTGGAATGGCTTCCTCAACGATTCTTGACACCTACACAGAAGTACGAAGATCCATATCTTCGGCATATGCCAGTGGACACAACTATCAAATTCACCCATGATGATATACATCCCTCCAATATTATGGTATCGGTGCCCACCTCAGGGCCACCACGTATAGTGGCACTCATTGACTGGGGACAAGCTGGATGGTATCCAGATTACTGGGAATACTTCAAAATGTGTTACACTACCCACTAGGATAGTGAGTTGCGTAAAATTTGGATTCCGCGAATGATTGAGCCCCAAGAGCAACAGAGCTATCTCATGAGCGAATATACCGCGACGATTGGAGCTGTCTGACGGTGAACAATTCTGACTATGGTCTTGATGTCTGGCTCGACCATGGGCCATGAGCCTCAGGCCTTCAGACGGTTCCACAGGAGCGACTGATGCAGCAATGGACCGAAAGACCCAGATGAAAGTGCCCAGCAGGTGTGCTTGATGTCCAAGAGATATAACCAAGCCGCGGGAGCAATCGCCTAGTTGGATGATGCTAGTCCAGACATACACCTGGCCCTCAACGTAATCCAGCACCAGGCACTTAAGACTCGAGACTGGAGTGGAAACGCGAGAATCATCGTGAAGCAGATGGCTAAAACAGAATGGGACGCTCTGTTCAAGCTCGTCAAGCACAAGAACTTCATACACCGGTGGACATTTCAAGAAAACTATGCGGCCCAAAAACCTCACCCTTTAGTGTGAAACACGTTCTCTGCCTCAGAAACAGGGAGTCCCCAGCCAAACCTGTCGCAATATTGCTTGAGCTTGGACTTCCTCGCGAGCGATATTCACTCTCGGCGTCATGTGCTAGCGGTGATAGATCCGAAACTTTCAGCCGAGGAGTGCTTGACACCCGTCATTTTGACAATTTTGAGGTGAGAGGCTGCGTTCGATAGTCAAATGCTACAGTAGTAAACATGAGTGTGAGCAAGGGTAGGAGAGTTGAGTAGAACGTACTCAAGGTTGTGGGTAAGAAAGCGGGATCAGTGGAACAGTGTTCTGGGCCCACAGAGCCCTGGCATGGTGGCTGATCTACGAGGATCATCATAGGGAAAGTAGCCAATGGCGCTGAGGAAGAACATTCAGTGCATGGAGATAGTACTCTTCCGATTGCAGGAGTGGTAAGAATATGGCTGGGTGGTATGGATTGAGTACCAAATCTGATGGAACGGACTTTTGTTCCCTTATCGTAAGCGCCCACATGTAGGATGGGGGTTTTTCAAGGCGGCCAGGTGATGTCACATGTCACCTGGGTCTGGGCGCTCAAGTTCCGACCGCGACGGCACTTCGCTGGCAACTACATGAAGCTGCCCATCCCTTTCACCCTTCATTGAGATGTAAGGGGGAGACTACCGATACTTTTTACTGAGTAAGCCGTTAGTGAAACATGTGTTGAGTATCACACCCTATGCCTAATGTGTAAAGCAACTCTCGTGTCAGAGAATACTCCTAGCGCTGCCTTGATGAATCATACCTTATCTAATACATAACGTACCTATGTAGGCACCCAGTAGGTATGTACCATTCCATCCAGGCTGCCTGTACGTGACGTCACGCATATAGAAGTCGCGTATTGTGTTCTCCCTTTGCGCGCCTACCAATCACCCGTCGAGATCAACACCCAATTCGCGCTACGCAATTGATCCTTGCGTATTTAACCAGGCCTGCCCCGCGTATGGAGGAAACTATCTGCGTTCCCTCTTCATGCCCTAGGCTAGGGTATCTGGAACGAAAATCCCCAGAATGTATCGCGGGAGGTGAAGTGTTCTGTTGACTAACTAGAGAGTGGCTTGCTAGGATATAGTCTGAGGAAGGAAAAGGTAGATCATGACGTAGAAGATAGTAGGGTGTGTTACATATAATGATATGCTCTGTTGAAAAGGGGGGTTTGATTTGTGAGATAGCGGAACTGGATTTCAACGGACGGGGCATTGCATGAATCTAGGTCTTGTCTAGATAGGATAAAACAAGAGTACTGGACACATTCAAAGGAATCAACACCTTTATCTGCCTACACTTCCTCCCCAAGTGTTGCCCACGGCTTCTTCCCCATTCCCATGAACAGGTCCTTGAAGTTCCGCTTCCCAAATACAGAACGGTATACCACTCCAGTAGGACCCTCAGTCCAAAATGCCACCTTCCCACCACCTTCCGGCAAGTCAGACCTTTCCGCATCCAACATCCACAACATCCTACTGGCGTACGGAACTCAGCCCGCTCGACACACACCGCTCGACGCCTGAGCTCCCACGAATTGTGGATATCGCTATCATCGGCTCGGGCATGTCAGGCGTCAGCGTCGCATACCACCTGCTCAAGACCAAGGAGATCAGTACTTCCTCCCCACAGGCACCAAAGGAAATTCCAACAATCCTCCTTCTCGAAGCCCGCCAGCTCTGCTCCGGCGCAACAGGCCGTAACGGCGGGCACACGAAGCTAGCATCTGTCCACATGCAGAAAGCGGCTGACCTGCCCAACGGGCGAGGAGGCACGCGCACTGCGGAGGAGTTGGTCGCCTTCCAGGTGCGGCAGATCCAGGCTTTGAAGAGGGTTATCGATGAGGAGGCGATTGATTGTGATTTTCTGGTGACGAGGAGTTTTGATGTTTTCTTAGAGAGCGAGGTGGCGAGGGAGAGGGTCGAGATGGTTAAGAACATGGTGCGCGCGGGAGTTGAAACGGCAGGGCGCGAGGTGCAGGTTTTGGAGGGGAGTGAGGAGGTCTTGAAGAGGGTGAGTTTGTTGAGTTTCTTCTCTGGAGGGTCCTTAGTCGCCGTTGCGTAGGAATGGAGCTGGACGGCTACGAGTATCGATTTGTGTTTATTGCATGGACTGACATATATCACCTCGTTCGCAGATCACAGGGATCTCCTCAGCATATGCAGCGCTCAACGTCCCCGCGGCACAACTGTGGCCATATAAATTCGTATCAGGCCTGCTCTCCATCATTATCGACAAGATCAACTTTCAGCCCGAGACCCAAGTCGACTCTGTCTCCTCAACGCCCGACCATGAAGGCTACTACACCCTCTCCACGAAATCTCGTGGGAGTGTCAGGGCCAAGAAAGTCGTCTTCGCCACGAACGCTTATACTGCCGCTCTGCTGCCGGAGTTATACGAGGACAAGATCATCCCCGTACGTGGTACAGCCAGCCATGTCGTGAGGCGGGATCGGAATGTCGGCCAGTTCGACGAGCTCCAGCAGAGAGTCAACACGTATAACCTCGCATACGGCGGCACTCTGCAGGACTACCTTGTCCACCGTCCCGATGGGGGAGTGATTTTCGGCGGTGGGTATAGTGTTTTCGGCTCCCGAGAGGACTTAGTCAGAGGGACTGTTGATGACAGCGAGGTGGTGATGGAAAAGGAGATGGTGGCTTATTTTGAACGGCTCATGACTGAGTCGTACACGGATTGGGCCATCTCCGGCGCAAGGGTTGATCAGATTTGGACCGGCAGTGAGTTTCTTCCAGCATTAAGGTTTTTGAGTCAATCTTTTATTCGTTGATGTTCTGTGTCTTGGTTGTGTGGCCCGTTTTCCTCCTGAACATCATGCTGGCAAATCTGAAATTGAAATCAATAGTCATGGGCTCAACTCCTGACGGATACCCGCATATCGGTAGGATTCCTGGGCGGCAGGATCAATTCATATGCGCTGGCTTCAATGGCGCAGGGATGCCACATATCTTCCTCTCTGCAAAAGGGTTGGCCCGGATGATTACTGATGGTGTTGAATTCAAGGATACGGGGATCCCATCGATTTTCGAGGCGAGCTTGGATAGGTTGTAATGTACAAGAACCATGGGCCAAACCAAGGGGACTTGAAATGTCGGCAAAAGCGGGAAACAGCAGGAGAGGTCGTCGCATTTGGCCCCAAGGACAGTGTCTGTGACTAGAATCATGGGTAATTTCTGCCTCAGTGCTGAAGGATGGGGTATAGCGTCGCGACAGCTTGATTTTCCGCGATTGGATTGGGTGGACATACTAAGACAATTTGGCTCTGTGGTCTAGGTCTGTCCTGATCTGACATGGTTTAGTTAGAAAAGGTTTGAATTTATACACAGGATTATTCGGGTCAGTCAGACGCACCACATCAATAGGAGAGAAATATGTTGTCCAAGGTTCAGAGGATTCAATGAAACCATCATCTATCCATTCCTTCAGAGACCCCCGGGAAGTCGGTGATCCCAAACGCGACTTAGTGCCTCGACAAAAAAGCGGCGCTCTTGTTTGAGCCTAGACCAATCCCGGTTGCTCAACAAATACTTTGCGTATAAGTCGAGGTTTGGTGCCATACGCTTCACTAAGGCCGGAGAAGATGGCAGCTCTTGCCGTCTTAGAGCATCCTGGGAACAATATTCGTAGAACTCCTCGTTACCTGTCATGATGCAATACTCATATACGTCCAAGGGATCAAGCTTGGCGAAACCACCCTCCCGCATGATGAGAGCGGTATCATACAGGTTTCGGCTATGGTAGATATTGAGGTGTCTCCGAATCCAAGAAAACAATGGATAAGTCCATAGCCACTCTGATCTCGCGCGTGGGAAGTACAAAAGAAAGTATGAGGATGGATGGGTCACATCCACACGAAGCTTGGACGGGACAAACGGGTGCAAGAAGGATAATGGATGTGATGAAACGACGTATGCATGCCAGAAAAGGAGGCTTAAGAAGTAATCACGTCGGCCAGGAGCTGGGAGAAAGAAGGCCAAACGTTCGGTTGAGAAGCGTGCGAAGCGGGCTTGCCAGGCTTTGAACACCTTAACTTGGTCCTTTTCCCGGAGACAAGTGCCCGGTAGAAGAGATCTTGGCAGAAGGCGAATGATAGATGGGGCTAAGATGCCAAAGCCATAAACGATGAAGCCCACGGGCAAGAGTTTGACAAAGTCGGAGTTTGCGCGAAGTAACAATTGGTACTCTCTTCTGGTTATTGTAGGAATGCTGATTCCCGAAGCTACTTGGCAACCGCCAAAAAGCGCCGAATCTCCAGGAGAGGGAACCCTAGCCCTGATCTGATTCGCCTCTCTCTTGTTATACCATGCTTTCCGAAGCCCTTCCTTGTAAAAGTGATGCAGGGATTTACTCAGGCGGTACCAGTAATTGATCTTTCGGAAGAGGGAGACTGAGATAGAGCTTTTGGAATCAGGGACCGGTTTTGCAACATATTCTTCCTGAGGGGGCCTCAATTGATCAAGACATTGAGGAGAGCCGCGCCGGGTTAGGTTGAGGTTGGGATAGACGGGTTCGGAGTGAAAGTCACCGTCTCGTAATGGAGGCCGGCGTGCGCGGTTGATATCGTGGTGGACAGCCCGAGATCCAACGCGAAACGGGGCAGCTATAGTGCGAGGACACGCAAGCAAGAAGGACATAGAGTACGCTTCCAGACTTGAGGATTAAATGATTGACAACTGATCGGTTCAAAAAGTCTGGTAAATAGCGAGTACGAGAACAGGTGAGGTGTACGGCGGCATCGGAATATCCTTTTGCCGAAGAGAATTTGGAGAAGCCTCCCAGGCTTCCCCACACATGCACCCACAGGATGAGTCTTTTCCTGATTAGGTCATCCGCGTCTCCTGGGGGGATTTTTTGTAACAGACACCAGACACCAGCCAACGACAGCCACTCTGGCCTCATGCAGCATGCATCGGATCTTATAATGCGCCCATCGAGTGAGGCCTCAACTATTATCCAGTCATAAGAGAAAGATACTGTTGTCTCCCTTTCGTCCTTTCTATGCAGTCTCCATCATAAGGCGTCGGCTGGTCCATTCGAGCCTCCATCCTCACTTCTCATCTTGTCACTCTTTCGACTCCTGGCTCACTCAGCCTTGCCACGATGCGTGCCTTAGATTTGCCTCGGAGGGTCCTGGTGACTGCTCCCTTGGCTTTATCTCTCTTCAGCAGTCTGGTTCAATCTGCCCCCTCAGTCAATGTCGCGCTGAAAGCATCCTTCTCCTCTGCACCTTATCTAGTTGAGTTGCTGTACGCCATCCTCCCATCCACTCTCTACTCTCTTAGCTGTCTAATGTCGCTCTAGAGAAACTGCTGCCCTCGAGAACTCTTCCTCCTACTTCCCACTACTCGATCGCATTGCCGATGGTGTCTTTACAGACTTGACATCGGAACAAGAATTATACAGCAAGTTTGTCGATGTTCTGCAACAGGAGGGCCACCTGGCAGATTCTGAGTCACTCTCTTCCTTCAAATTTGCGCTCGCTCTCCATGCTGCCGCTCCAAGAGTCGAGGCTCACTTTCAATATTACAACACATCAATACACCCCCACCTCCCTGCCGCACAGGATGCTGCTTGCCCGGTCTGGGTTTACCTGGATGGGCAACAATATTGCTCGCCCGCTCTGGATCGTGCTCAACAACCAGTAGACTTACCCAATGCTGATGATGAGCTTCCATTTGATCGTGTCCTTGGCCAGTCACCTGAAACCCCCTCATCCATTCTTTATGCTGACATCACCCACCCGTTGTTTGGCCAGTTCCATCAAGTGATCAAGGAGACCGCCCGTGATGGAAAAAGTTCTTATCGAGTGCGATACAGGCCTTCTACTTCACTCGAGTCCAAGCCCCTCTTTGTTGGTGGCTACGGGGTCGAGCTGGTTTTGAAGCGAACTGATTATATTGTCATTGACGATCGGGATGCTCAAAAGTCCGACTCAAAAGATCATAAACAACAATCCCTTGAGACGGCTGAGGAAGAAGAGCTTACTGACTTGAAGCCGTTGACCGCTTCAGAAGTTGCTAATTTGGGCCTAAATGCAGCTAGCTTCATCGCCAATAGTGCAAATCCACTCGACACTCTCCTTCAGATTTCCAGTGACTTTCCTCGGTATTCTTCGCTCCTAGCTGCCTCAAATGCTAGCAAAGACTTCATCGCTGAGCATCGCGCCAATCGTGAACAATTTCTGCCTTCAGGCTATAATGTTTTCTGGATCAATGGTGTTCAGATCGAACCTCGTCAGATCAATGCCTACTCGTTATTGGACCATCTGAGACGAGAAAGGAAAATCATTGCCAGCGTCAAAGATATTGGCTTGACCTCCTCTCAAGCCATCAGCCTCTTGTCTAGCGAGGTTATTGCAGAGGTACAGGCCAACGAAACTCCCCAAAGATTTGACTGGCGAGATCAGACCGAGGCCGAGACTGAAAAGGTATTGATGTGGTTGAATGATCTCGAGGTGGACAAAAGATATGCCACCTGGCCTTCATCTCTACATTCTCTTTTCCAGAGAGTTTATCCAGGACAGTTGCCACAACTCGCTCGGGATATCCATAACCTCATCGTTCCCATCGATATGACTGACATCAAAGACCTGGAGCTGGCATCAACCTCCTTGCAAAGCATGGTCAGAAGACTCGTCCCATTGCGAATTGCTCTTGTACCTATAGGTACTGGGGAGGTTGCAGACGCATATGGGAAGCTTTCTTATCACATTCTGGACACCTATGGCTTGGCAACATTGATGAACTTCTTCTCGGATGCTGTCTCCTCGAAGAAGTTGTCCCTGTCTGCCGCGGAAAGGAGCTTCGTGGCAGTGACCAAGGAACGCGATCCTCGAGAAGGCTCAGAACCCCTGTCATTTGAAGAAGTATTGAAATCTGATCATCTTCAGCAACGCCTAAATGCTCGCGACTCTTACGCTGAGCGGCTTGGGATTGACGGTCATTCGATTCCTTTCTTGATTAATGGCGTTGTGTTGCCACGAACCGACAATTGGTTCGAGTTAATGAGCGCTCGCCTTTACGCCGATCTTCAGTTGCTTCAGCAAGCCGTTTATCAGGATGCTATTCCAGAGGAATCATGGGTGCCAGACTTTTTCTTATTCGAAGCGACTTCCCGCCGAAATCAATTGGTTTTCCCTCATGATCCCAAGGACGTTAAAATTATCGATGTCAGTGCATTGGCTGTCACTTATGCTGAAGATTTTTCCAACCTCCCCCGCGTCCTCGGTGGGGACGCCACGCTATTAAGTGATCGTGTACATCTACTTCTAGTAATCGACCTCAATTCCGCCGCTGGCATCGCATTACTCAGAGAGGCGATCGCACTGCAACACCAGCGACCACATACAGATCTCGTGATCTCACACAATCCAGCACTTGAATCGACGCAATCTGAAGCTGCTTGCCATATCTTGTCGATGATCAAAGGCGGTAGTCGGGAAGTGGACATCGAGAAGTTGTGGCCTTTGCTTGGGGAGGAAGAACCTCCGTCGACCCGAGGTGATGACAAAATTCACGCTTGCGAAAGTTATTGGGCAGGCAAACGAGATCTAATCCGCGACATCGGCTTTGCTCCAGGCCAAAATGGACTTTGGGTGAATGGCAGAATAATCGGGCCCTTGTCAACGACATTTACTTCTGCAGATATGGAGGCTCTACTTGATTTCGAACGCAGAGAAAGGATCGCTCCTGTCACAACCGCAATTACAGGCCTAGGTTTGGAGCAACAATTCACGGATGCACTGAACCTCGCAAAGGTTACCTCCTTGATCGCTCGCTCCTTGAAATCTGATCTTCCAGAAGGGATGCGTGAATCCGCACCACTGATTCGCATGGACCGCTTCAAACGATGGAATAACACTCACACAGCCATCAATATCGTCAATTCGGATGATCCAACTGTCCAAGTAGTGGCTGTAGTCGATCCAGCATCCGAAGTTGTGCAGCAATGGATCCCGGTCATTCAGACGCTGGCGCAACTAAGTGGAGTCAACGTGGAAATCTTTTTGAACCCAAAGGACAGGTTGACAGAACTTCCAGTAAAAAGATTTCTCCGCCACGTCATAAGTGCAGAGCCCGCATTCGATTCAAATGGATCTTTGTCAAACGCTGGGGCTTCCTTCAAAGGTATTCCGAAAGATACATTGTTCAATCTTGGAATGATTGTTCCCCCTTCTTGGCTAGTTGCTCCGCAAGACTCTATTCATGATCTAGACAATATCAAGCTCAGTGGTCTAGCAGAAGGCCAGAATGTTGATGCAATCTACGAGCTAGAGCACATCCTCGTTGAAGGCCATGCCAGAGATGTAACCAGCGGACCGCCGCCTCGAGGAGTACAGTTACTCCTAGGGACTGAAGATGAACCTCATTTCACAGACACAATTGTCATGGCAAATCTTGGTTACTTTCAATTCAAAGCTAACCCAGGCTACTGGCATATATCATTGAAACCGGGTCGATCGTCGAAGATATTCAACATTGACAGCGTTGGATCAAATGGATACTCTGCTCATCCTGGGGATGAGACCACCTCGGTGGCACTACTTGGGTTCCAAGGAGTGACACTCTTCCCCCGACTCTCTCGCAAGGCCGGAATGGAAGAGGAAGATGTCCTCGAAGCTGCAAGTGGTGCGATGGACTATTTCAGTAAGGGTGCATCATTTGCCTCGTCGGCACTATCCTCTTTGGGGCTCACGAAAGGAAAATCTGCAAATGCCGAGATCAATATCTTTTCCGTTGCCTCCGGTCATTTATATGAACGTATGCTCAACATCATGATGGTGTCTGTTATGAAGCACACCAAACACACAGTGAAATTCTGGTTCATTGAGCAATTCCTTTCGCCGTCCTTCAAAGCCACCCTCCCTCATCTTGCAGAACACTATGGCTTCGAATTCGAAATGGTGACTTACAAGTGGCCCCACTGGCTTCGAGGCCAAAAGGAGAAACAACGAGAGATATGGGGGTATAAAATCCTCTTCCTTGACGTTCTCTTCCCCCTAGATCTCGACAAGGTCATTTTCGTTGACGCTGACCAAATCGTACGAACTGATATGATGGAACTGAACACGGTGGACTTGAAAGGTGCACCATATGGGTTTACTCCAATGTGCGACTCTAGAACAGAAATGGAAGGATTCCGCTTCTGGAAACAAGGCTACTGGGAGACATACTTGCGAGGAAAGCCATATCATATCTCAGCACTCTACGTGGTTGATCTGAAGCGATTCCGACAAGTCGCTGCGGGAGACCGGCTAAGACAGCAATACCAAGCTCTCTCATCAGACCCCAACAGTCTGAGTAACCTTGATCAAGACCTACCCAACCACATGCAACACAACTTGCCAATTCACAGCTTACCCCAAGAGTGGCTATGGTGCGAAACGTGGTGCAGCGATGAAAGTTTGGCAAAGGCAAAAACGATCGATCTCTGCAATAACCCGCAGACAAAGGAGCCTAAGTTGGACCGAGCAAGAAGACAGGTGCCTGAATGGACGATATACGACGAAGAAATTGCAGCGGTCATCAAAGAGGCTCAAGGGGAGCGTGCTGTAGACTCTGAGGTCTCGCAGAAGGTCGTCGGCGATGAAACGACAAGACGGGACGAGCTATGATCAAATGTAGAAGAGGGGACACTAGGATAGATATAGACTGTACAATATGCTCTCGACCAGGAATTTGGCGACAGCGTCAAGCCAGCAGTATGGCAGAATTTGAATTGGTTTCGATATCACTCCTGCTCCGCTATAGAGCCAAGGCAATAGGATGTTCATTGTTCAGATGACACACAGCCTTGCCCTACTAGAGTGGAAACCAAACCCGATAACGACTAGTTTCCACCACCTCCCAGCCTTGTGGGTCTTTCTCTTCAAGTCATGCTCAAGTCTACCTGCAATCATTCCTTTCTCAATGCCAGAGAGTGCAATCTACGCGAATCTGCTCCGCCTAGTCAAAAGTAAGCCCTCCGCGGGAACTTCTGTGTTAGTTACTCCTACGTGAATCCAGTCACAGATCCATTCGACCCATGGTGGGCAGGTTAGGATGCCACTCACCTTAAGAAAGGCATGTCATGCCTGCTCGACAGCAAAGCGGCGGTGCACACCTCAACTTCCACAATGCCCCCGCTGTCTGAAAAAGGGGATAGCTTGCAGCTATGATCTTGAACCAGTTGCACATGCGACCGAGGAAGTGACACGCCAGGCGGATACTGCAACCCCTCTATCGGTAGCCCTTGAAGCCAAGCCCCCTCACATCTTCGACTCGATAGAGTCTGCTCACCAACACGCCATCTCAGGCTTCGGAACAAATGGGCTCAAGATGCATGAAACACCTCTGATGGCGAATCCTGAGACGTTCTCGTTGGTTCTAGAACACCTGGTGCAAATCCCTGTTCTTACGTTTCAAGGCCAAACATCCCCATTCGCCCACTCTCAAATCCTGGCTTTGGACGAATGTTCGAGGAAGTACCAGTCTTTGCCTTCCAATGATCCGTCTCCTAAATCCAATAACACATTCTCATCGAATCAGCTAGAGTCACAAACACAACATCTCCTGGCCCTAGATATCCACACCATACCCTTCACGACCTTCCTCTCGAAACTCCACACTCTAATCGCTGTGATCTTCGCGGCGATGTTCCAGTCCCTCCAGACCGGGAGCTCGCCCGACTTCCCTAAACTCGGAGCCGCCATCAACCTCCTCTCGCTGTGGGAGAAATACTTCAAAGCCAACCTGCCACAGGACCTAAGCACGGACCTCTCCGCATGGGAGGCATGGGTGATCGCAGAGAGTTGCCGCCGGACACTCCTCGTGCTGCCGTGGATCTCGGGCGTCATCGAGCTGTTTCAGACAGGATACTGCTCGTATAGGCCCTTCGTAGAGTCGCTGCCCTTTGACGCTCGCACGGGCTTGTGGGAGGCGGCGTCTGAGGAGGAGTGGAATGCGGCGATTGAGCAGCATAGAGGCTTCCATACTGGGGAACTGGGGGAGGAGTCCAGGCTCGTGTCCTGGTGCGAGTTCATTGAGGACGGAGGCCCATCTCCAAGGCCACAGTCAGACGGCATGCTACAGAGGCTGTTCCTCGTGGCATACTACGGTATGGAAACACAGCTGCCTCCGAATCAGCAGTCTTCGTCTCACCCGAAGTTTCGCATGCCAGCCTGAGATACAGCTCCGGCTGGCTAATAGAGGAACGTGGCACCCGATTTTTTGCGATAAGACCGAAACGCCCTCTCTGAGACCCCTACAAGGCTGCCGTATGCTACAAGGATAGTTATAACTCTGGCTCCACTCGTCCTCGCCCCTTTTAGGTTTAACCTCCGCAAACAACCAGACCTCACGTCTCCATGTGTGGGTATTCAATCCTTCGAGCATACTCGCTAGGAGGTATCTGCGTCGGGTGTTTTATGCATAGCTATGGATACCGGGAAAGTACAAATAGAATATATATCTGCAGAGAACTACCACTACAATATAAAGTCTATTCTTGCAAGTGACCGTTCCCGCTCACTCTTGGGTCTCGAGATTCCCCAACTCTGTATAGCCTTTATTTTGCTTAAGAAGGACTATCTAGGCACACAGAACGAGCATGGAGTATAACCAGGACCTCCCCAAGGGAAATCCAAAGTGCGTCCTTCTCATTTTCAACCGGCTCTCTTGCACCCTCTCTCACACCACCACCTCCCCCCGTCTATATCTCTCGCGTCTCCCGCCTAACTTTCCCACAGAGAGCCCGTCTACTGCTTCGGCCACAAAGCCCTCCCCGTCCAGCGTGGGATCATCACGTACCGTCTATCGCCCAACCGGCTTAATCCACTGGCATATGCCGGCCAAAACGCCATCTTCAACACCTTTCGCCGCTCGAAGAACCAGTTCCTTTATGTGGTGCCCCCGTTCCTGATCGCTTATGTCCTCATGAGTTGGGCGGAGGAGAGGTATGTTCTGCTTACATTTGGACTTATTGGGTCGTTTCTTGGGCGATAGACTGTTCACTGGAAATATCTGTCCTTAGATTGCGGGAGGTATTGGCTGACGCGCGTGCTCCTGGCGTGGGAGGAGGTAGGAATGCGCACCTAAATTCGAAGGCTGGGCGTGTGAGCGACGAAAGCGAAGGGTCTTGAGAATAGCTTCGGGCGATACGGTTGAGCATGCCAAATCCACTTTTTGGGGTGCCTGGATTGGAAAGACGCCTCTTCGAGTTCATGAATATGAACCTCGATATTTAATTCAAGGTTAGATTCAATCAGGGCAACAGGGCTTACTCTCCAGCTATGGATAGAGGTGGAGGATCATTAGACTAATACGCGTGACAACCGGTTAGATCGGTATTGCTGACTCATTGGAAAGACATACGGAAAGACCGGTTGGCAGCCAACAGGTGTTAGACCCGACGGCAAGAGAACTCGAATGGATGCATATTGTGAGCATCGACGGATCAGTTGGAACCCTGGATCAATGGGAATGTATTGTACTCAAAAAAGATGTGGGAGAGCACAAATGGATTGAAATGGGATCGAAGCCTTTAGGTTGGAACTAGTTAGAGTGAGAGACATGATTTGTAGGTAGTGATCGGTGTCGGTTTCAACCTCCTTCTCGAGAGCTTTTTGGGCATCGTCCCTGTCAGAACAGAACCAGAGACAATAAGTGATGAAACTCAGAAGGGTATCAGAGCAATGCCCTCGATTTGTGTTAGTCGCTGCCTCCATCAAAGCTGCCAACGCCAGAGCCGCCACCCGTGCTGAGGCCAGAAATGTCAAACCGCCCTTTGCGTCCCGGTGCTCCATACTCAACACCCCAGGTCTGGCCTTTGTCAAGCTTGGGATTAAGGATTCGATTAAGGGAGTCATCCTCTTGTTGGCCACTTCCAAGGCCTGCTTCTGAATGGTGCAAATTGTCTTCACTAACAGCAGACCGAAGAAGACCGGCATTTGGATCAAACCCTCGAACAATGCCGCCCCACTTCATACTGTTTCTCTTCTCCTCAGCCTGACGTCTTTTTTTCTCCTTGTTGTATTGCTTGGCTTTTTCCTTATCCGCTTTCTTCTGGTCATTCTTGGCTTTGTTCTCGGCATCGCGTTGTACTTTGAGATCTCTGGCATCTTGCGCGTTGCGAGCACGTATCAGCTTCTCCTTGTCTTCCACAATAAGTTGCTGTAGGCTTTTTGACCGCGCAAACGAGATTCGTGACTTCAGTCTTGGTATTGTTCGACTTCTGGGGTGGGCTTTGGTATGTTTTGCGAGTTCTGCATTGACGGACTTCAGATTTGTCCCGCATCCAATGGAACTGAATTCAGCACGCTTTGGGGTCTGCGGGGCTATATTATTCCAATGCCCCCAAGCTCTTCCTTCTGCAGTTATTTTGTGTCTAGGTGATTGGCATTCGTCGCAATTTGAGTGATCTTGGGGCGAACATGACTCAGGCATGACTTTTGAATCACTCGTATGAGTCGGGATGACTTTTTTCAAGGCGAGCTGGCGGTGGACTCGATCTGGAGAGCTCTCTGTCTGCGATGCTGATGCAAACTGAGAATGGAATGTATTAACAGAGTGAGGGCAAGGACGATAAAGATAGGAGTAAGTAAGTAGCATGTTAGTGCGACGAATCCATAAAGAGAAATAGGGAGTGGCATTGTGACATGGTGACATTATGCAAACGCGTGAGGCCTTAAGTTGAAGGTCTAAGTTTACGTAGTCATTCATGTTGCAACGCACCTGCCAGTCACACCGAGGTGGCAGGTACGCAGAATCTTCCCATAGCGATTGGTAGGTTCGAACTTGATGTCAAATGGCATCTCCTTTTGATGATACAGTGTCGGTACGAATCTACACCATGGCAGATTTGGTATCATTTGACTTATCGTTGGTTTACAATCAAGGGATCTGCTTTCAGTGAAAATTGGGGATTCGTTTGCAACCAAAGGCTGTTCAGTGCGGTTAAGTTGACGTGATCTGTCGAACAACGAAACGAGCCCAGTTCATTTGGTCAGTAATGCACGATATTACTGAGGCACAACTCATGTCGTTCTAGGCCCTCAATCGAGGCTGACGTCTGTTCATTTCCGATTATCATTCATACCAGGGGGGCCGCTTGCATTGTAGTCTGGAGGAGCGCCTGGCGCCTGATTCAGGCCCGGGGCAGATCCGGCAGGAGGATTTGGGCCACCGGGAGCTGGAGCACTCTGTGCATTCTGTTGACCAGGGAGTGGGAAGCCACCTGGAGCACCGGGTGGAGGAAACTGGAAGTTCGGTGGGAAACCCCCAGGCGGAGGGAATGGAAGATTGGGAGGTGGAACACCATTGAGAGGGAATGGAGGGAATGGAGCTCCTTGACTACCAGGAGGAGGAATCATTCCAGGGGCTAAGGGAGGAGCTCCTGGAACACCGAATGGAGGCGGCGGCATCCCTGCTCTTGGTTAGGAGATTCAAGCACTGCCGGATGCATCTGGTACTGACCTGGAAAGCCTGGTAGCGGCGGAGGAAATCCACCAGCGGCTTGCTGAAGCATTGGATTTGTCTGGCCTTCTGCAGCATATGAGGATGTAATGGAATCGATCACAGACTGCGCTTTCTCATGGCCGATTTCTGCCCTTTGTTATTAGGAGATAATGGATCTGTGAATCACGGTTCACATACGTTGGTAGTATTCCACCACGTTCCTTATGTGATTTCGACCTGAATTATGATCCTTTCGCACGGACATAGAATCGTGAGTGAGATAGACATCACAGTAGTCGCAGAAGAGTGCTAGGAATGTTAGTTGCAATGGATGAGAGGTATGGAGGTAGGTGACTTATATTTAGGCATCTTGAAAATCGAATATGTGCAAGGTGAATCGACGGGTTGAACTCAGTTTTGCGCCTGGCTCGATTATTTCTAGCGAGAATGGTTCTCAATGAAAAGTGAGCGAAGGGAGATATATTGATGGGATGAAGTAGAAGTTGGAGGTGGAGGAATCAGAGTTATATAAAGGCGGTGAAAGCCGGCAGAATTATTATTTGGCAGGTGCGCGTTTTTGGTGTGCAGACGCGACTCCTATAATGAGTTGCTGCTACCACCACGACATCGGCAATTCATCACTCTTCGCCTCTCCAGCATCACCTCCCAAAGAAATGAGCTGATAGGACTACTTCAACACACTCTTTGCACACTCCAAGCCCATGTAAAGAGTCGTCAACCTATTTAAACCCTCGACTCTCACGATGGCAGACAGTGGGAGCCTGCATAATGTGCCACTGGTACTCGATAACGGTAGTGGTACTATTCGAGCCGGCTTTGCTGGTTCGGATCTTCCAGCTGCTTACTTCCCTTCCTATGTCGGTCGCCCTAAGCATGTTCGAACTCTGGCCGGCGCTCTTGAAGGGGACATTTTCATCGGGCCCAAGGTTCAGGAACTTAGAGGTCTTCTGAAAATCAAATATCCTCTCGAGCATGGAATAGTCACTGACTGGGATGATATGGAGAAAATATGGACATATGTCTATGAACAAGAACTGAAGACCCTGAGCGAGGAACACCCAGTACTCTTGACGGAGGCTCCTTTAAATCCTAGACAAAACAGAGAAACCGCTGCTCAGATCCTATTCGAGCAATTCAATGTTCCTGCGATATACATGTCCATCCAGGCAGTCCTCAGTCTGTACGCCAGTGGTCGCACTACCGGTCTTGTTCTCGATAGTGGTGATGGAGTTACTCACGCTGTCCCGGTGTACGACGGTTTCTCCATCACTAATGCCACACGGCGCATTGACGTGGCAGGAAGAGATATCACGGAACACCTGCAGTTGCTGTTGAGAAAAAACGGGCATGTTTTCCATACGAGTTCAGAAAAGGAGATTGTAAGAACGATTAAGGAAAAGACCTCTTACGTGGCACTCGATCCACGAAAGGAGGAGAAGGATTGGTCTCAAGGAATCTGGAAGAACGAGAAGAGGGACGTCGACTATGTCCTACCCGATGGCCAAAAGATCAAGATTGGAGCAGAAAGATTCCGAGCCCCTGAAATCTTATTCGAGCCCGAGTTAATCGGGTTAGAATATCCGGGCTTGCATCAAATGGTAGTCGATGCCATCAATCGAACCGATATGGACCTTCGAAAGAATCTCTTTGGCAATGTTGTCTTGAGCGGTGGCTCAACATTGTGTAAAGGGTTTCCGGACCGACTGCTCTATGAGATGCAACGACTGGCGGTCAAGGACATGAGGATCAAGATCTTTGCTCCCCCGGAAAGGAAATACACAACATGGATTGGTGGAAGTATTTTGGCGGGATTGAGCACATTCAGAAAGGTAAGTGACAGCGTGTTCGGCGTGTAAACAAATGCAGGTGCAATGACACTAATGATGCGAGGTAGATGTGGGTCAGCATCGACGACTGGCATGAGAACCCAGACATCATCCACACAAAGTTCACCTGATCGCCCTTGCGTTCAGCATACGGGGTACCGTCTCCAGCAGCAAGACCATCAAGTACCGATCGGGGTCATGGCGCTGGCTAGGCTCTGGCCGTTACACAGCCAGAAAGTCTAGTGGTATACCGTCCACGCTCGTTGACAGCTTCGCGGGACTGGAAATTCAGCGCCTCTGGACGGACACTTCAGAGTCTTTCAGACCCAGCCAATGGCAGTCTCAATGGACACAACCAAGTTAGAATCAGCACCACCTGCTGATCAAGACAGGATGTCCGCTAGCGAGGAGACCTAATGTCCGAAATCTGGGGATTGCCAATGACAGGGTCACTAGCACGTCAACGCTCTTGACTCGACCGGGGGGTTGCTAAGGCGACCCCAGGTTCGGCGCGCAATTCCTAAAAGCAGGGGTTCTCCAACGGATGAGGCACTGAGGCACTGGAATGGGCGTGGATTTACTCGTCAAGAATGTTTGGTACCTGTCTGTTCCTTGCGCCGGGCCGGGTCACGTACACGTGTACGAACAGATTGGATAGCAGTGAACATGGAGGAGAGCAGGATGTTCACATTGCTGGGGACGATGAAGGACTAGTCCACAGGAGCGAGAGAGTGAAGAGTTTTTCAGAGCGTGCATCAAAGGCAGCATTGTGATGGAGTTCGATGAGGTTTCCATTACCCCCAGGAAACTACAGTCTCCTCGCGTCAGGCCAAGTCAGGCGCAGGCTATTACCCCATAGTTTGATCGGAGGCTGGCGTGTGGCGTTGAGGACAAGGCTCGTGAAGTCTCGGCATGACTAACGAATTGCCCTTCTAGCCAATTCGATGCCCTTAGTCCTGGAATTCGTGGAACCCATGACACCACAAGCTGTAGTAGTGACCAGTCTGTGCCACTTGCCCATCACGTGTGCCCCATCAGTGCACGATTCCGCTCGTTTGGCTTCGTTCCCATGATGGCAAATTTGCGCTGCGATGTGCTTGGCCCCTAAAAATCCCCTTTTTTTCACCATGTCTCGCCATCAGCACGCCCACAAGCCTCAGCCCAACGCCAGACCAGACTTGTTTGCAAATCCGGGGTGATCTAAGCACGCCTGCACCTATTCTCAGCACAGATGACGCCAAACCTCAATCTCCTCGCCTCATCCCCGCAGACCATCGTGACCAAGAAAAATTTTGCACGAGGCCCTGGTGCCCCCGTGGTGTTGACGGCCCTCACGGCCCGCCTACTGATCTGGTTATACCCTCATTTCCATGTTTCGATGCGCAGCGGACACCGCAAGAATTTTTCCACGCCTTGCAGTTAACGGCAACCACCTTTCCACCCTCACTCCCTGTACGTTTCGCGCTTTGCAGTTAACGGCATCTCCTGGAGAAGGTGCTGGATTTTCATCGTGTAATCTGCCGCCCGTTCCTTCCACTCGATGCTGACAGCTGGTGCCTTTGGGGCTTCTCAGGCGCCGTTGCTGCGAGTTTTGCCCCTCTCCGGTAATGATTCCATCCTATCCCTTGCTGCAAAGTGATGTACCTCGTGAGCTGTAGTTCTGGTGCCACGGCCACGGTCTGTGTCACCACATCCACTTCCGTAAGTTCGAAGTCGCATTTCTACGGTCGCAAATTTGCAATCCAGGAGAATATTCGAGACCTTGACTCAGGCACCTTCACACCATCCCCGTATATATTCCCCTGCTCCCCTTCCCACCACCTGTCTTGAGCTTTGAATGGACTTTTGCTCTTTGATCATCAGATAAACAATCTTCCAGACACTACTCAAAAAACACCTCGGCCTACCCGTACACTCGCCACGTACAGCACCTCATTGCAAACACACACCACATTCCATATCACCTGATCACACTAACACCACCATCACCTCATCCATCAGCCAATCACAAATACTCTCCAACGCAATGTCCTCAACCACATCATCAAACCGCTACTCCATCGTGGAGCCACACCCATCAGTGCCAGCGTCACACTACTTCACTACAGGACGAGGCGGCGCTGGCAACCGGGTAAAGGCACCTAGCACAGTAACTCGCGGTAGCGATGCCTCAGGCCCAGCAGCACGAGTGAACCTTGCCACACAATACAACCCACCCAAGACATTCACCACCGGTCGTGGCGGTGCAGGTAACGTGCACCCCAGCTCCGAGCGTGCAATCTTCTCCTTCGACGAAGAGCTCGAGCGCCAGCTGTCTCAAGAACGACACGCTGCTCCTGTTTACCACGTCGGTCGCGGTGGTGCCGGCAATATCTCATCCTCTTCGTCCGGCTCAGCCTCCCAGAAGTACAACGGCGGCAGCGTTTCAAGCTGGGCCAGCCAGCGACGACGAAGCTCTGATCGTGAATCATTCGCTTCCTCCGGCTCGACATCCAGCGAGTCTGGCGCCGACTACGTTAACCGGAACCTGAAGAAGGGCTTCAAGAAGATGTTGGGCTCCGGCTACTAAATCAAATCGTAAAGGAGCAACCTGCATCTGTCTAATCTACCTTGGCCATTGGGCATCGCATTGCTCGGGGCGTTTTGGATCTAGCCTCCCTCTTGGCTTCTACCTCCTCGCTCCTCAGGTTCACCCGGTCTGAAAATGGCCGCTTGAACCTCACCTACTACCCTACTTCCATTTTGGCGTGGAGTTTCTGGGGTTTTAAGAGTCTAATTTTCTTCCCTCCTACTTCTTTTCATCGTTCTTGGGAGCATGACATCAGGGGGGCGATGGGAATAATGGACGGAACACGGGGGCTCTACAAAAAAGCAGCATCATCATCAACGGCAGCGGCAGCGGGAGCGCAACACACATCCAGGGGAGTCTCTTTATCTTGCCGGCACGTTTTCTCCACACACCGCTTCCAGCTATTCATGGACACATGGCTGCAGCATTTTCAAAGCGGCATTTACATCTGGCATACATGACGAACAAACATAAACGTCACGCTGCTACGGAGTATCTTGTCTCCTTCAACGAATTTCCTTCTCTTCTATATTTACGACCACAAGCCCACGGGTATCGGCATTGAACATTTTCATTTTTAGCGAGTTGTTCTATCTAGCATTATGATTCATTTTCTAGGCATTTACATAGGATACTTTCCATCGATCATCCTGTCATAGTGGGATGGGTCCAAATGTAATTTCTCTATGCCTCTGTTTCTATGTCGAGTACGATCTCGATCCCGATGTCAATCTCTGGATTTGTCGTTCCCGAATATCGCACTTTCGAGCTTTCGGCGTGATGTAGTGTTTGCGGGGGAGCTCCTTTTCCTCGCGTCCTTGCGTATCATTTGAATCCGTCATTACTAGTTTAGTTACTCGTACTCCTCCGCACAGTTACATCAAACACTGACTACCCCACTCGATCATTCGATCCTGCGCTCGATCCCCTGCCGGCTGACCGTGAGGTACTTGACACCCTTGTAAGGGCGAACACCGTCGCCCAAGCCCTTGGATTTCTTGACGTCAACAAGTAGCGCGTCGACCTTGATGCCGCTGGGAAGCCAACCTTTGACGTTGAAGGAGACCGCGATTGAGCGCGGCATTAGTAGCCTGCTCGCTTGCGATTTCTTGGCCCCGTTGGAGCCCGTTGCAGCCGTCGTCGATCGAATGTGACCTTGGCGCTGCGGGTCGATCCGGTCGGAGACAGTTTCATCCTCGTAGTAACCTGCCATGCTGTTCGCTTTGCCCAGTTCAGAGGCTTCAACGTCGTTGTCGTCGTCGTTGACAATCGAGGATGGTGCGTTTAGCGGCCCGATCACTGTCCCGGTCAGGACCGCTACGCCATTGATCGATGCACCGTCCTTAGTCGGCACTTTCCACTCAATGACTTTGTCGAATGCGTTGAAGCTGGCTTCACCTCGAGATGGTTTAAGTTCCGTGACATTGCGGACATCAGGTGGGAAGGGAATCGTCACGACCAGCGCTTCAAGCGAAGGAGCGCTGGAATTGCCCGCGTTGGCGCTTCCGAAAGAAAACGGCCCGGTGCTTGACGCTGACCGCGAGGCGTTTGGTTTACTTGACGAGGCAACCCCCGGGAAGTTGTTGTTGAGTGTCAATCTGGCTTCGAACTCGGTGCCTGAGCTACTGAGTCCTGGCCGTAGATCTATGGTTGCTGGGAGAAATATCCGATCATTCTGGCTTGGTGGCTGATCGTTGTTTAGACCTGTTGGCATTAAATCTGTCTCATACCCACCTAGCATGAATCGACCGTCTGGTGGCACAAAGGACAACTCTCCTGGATGCTCCTTCCAGCGTGAAAGACGCACACAGGGGTGAAAGACTGGGTTCTGCATGGTTCGAGCGATTCCTGAAGATTTGGCACTGCTGGTGCCTCCCGGAGCATTCAAAGTTAGCAGTAGATCTGGGACGCCAGATATCTTTGCTGTGAATGCTATGGAGCCATGTGAACGAGCTGAGATAGGGCGACCTGATGGTGCAAAAATCACGGACAAACTTTCGATAATGTCGACGTAAAGCTCGTTCGATGTGTGTCGCACATTCGACTTTCTCCAAGGGATGGCAGGCCCTGTCGAAGGTGAAACGGTTGGACGGAGACTTGCGGCGAAGGAATTCTGCGGACCAAGAGCCGGAGATGTTCTGATCTTTCAGCAAATGTCAACGGCTGTGTGAATAGGAAAGCATACCCTGATAAGCCCACTTGCGTAAATAGCTTCCCTATTAAGGAGGAGACCTCGACCGACTCTCGTAAGGAGTTTGGCTCTGTATTGCAAACAACCCCTCCATCACACATCTCCCCTAGTAGCTGTGCGACGATCTCATAATTGTCCTGGATCTTCACCATCAATAGAGGGCTTCCCAGGAAGTCTTCAAACACATCGATCAGTCGATGGAGGAAGTCGAGTATTGCCAGTGGTTGCGCATCTTTGAGGGACACTGCAACGAGAAGAAGATTCCCTGAGGTCACTGAATATGCTGTCGTAGGTGGAGTAATATCGGAAAGCTGCAGGACAGAAGGTCGAGGAGAAGTTTGGCTTAGGATACTTGATATAAGAAGGTTCGGTGTTGGTGGTCGGCCATTATATACGTGTTCGAGGATACACTCACTGTTCTCATCAGCAGGCTACGATATATTGGTAGGAATGAGATCGCTTACTTGTGATCGTCGAAGATATAGAGCGCATCGATAATGACGCTCATGATTGAGAGTAGTCAAGTCTTCGCTTCATTGTCAAGGCAGCCCGGATGGAGCGTGAGGTGCAACGCGTGGCACGTGTCCTCTTTGGTTGATCTAATCTTATCGATACCCCGCGATCAAGTATTTATA
>Ga0105239_10000198_pt1 | contig 87822 bp, 66 predicted proteins | sample KBSC44metaG_FD_92761 | JGI IMG/M metagenome (GOLD analysis project Ga0105239, IMG submission 92761) | Corn rhizosphere microbial communities from Kellogg Biological Station, Michigan, USA - KBS C4-4 metaG | ecosystem: Host-associated > Plants > Roots > Rhizosphere > Soil | place: Michigan, USA... | reverse complement strand
GTCAGTCCCCTCTCCCCTGGCTTTGCCGGGGGAGAGGGTTAGGGTGAGGGGGAACGCTTTAAGTCCTCACCGCCACGACGCCTCGCGCACAGATCCGGCGCACCTCAGAAGCGCCAGAAGTGTCCCCATTCGGTTCGAGTAGGCGGCACGAACGGTTTTATCTCTCAATGCTGCTCAGAGCCCTTGATCCACAGGCCATTTCTTTTTGGTTACTTTTGCTTTACTCCGGACCTAAAGGTCCTCCGCCCTTCGGGCCGGCTTCGCCGTTCGCACTGCGCGCGTGGGCCAGCAAAGAAAAAGTGACTCGCTCGCCGGCAGACGAGTGAAACGCCCGCTGCGTAAGCGGCCAGGTCGCGAAAGCACACAGGCAAGAACCGAGCACTGACGCCACTGGATTCCGGCTTACGCCGGAATGACGAAATAGACAGGTTTCGACAATGAACGAAGCCGGCGTTCACTCAGAAAACATCCCCACTCCCCAACAAAACCCATCTAGACAACTAGCCACCCCTGTCGCCTCCGCGCCCAACGCCCGCAACGCCCCCTAAACCATCATGCAACCCGCACTCGCTTAAATGAGTGCCATACCGTGCTGCGCCACAAAGGCACAGCACACATGACATCTCACCACCCCAGGGTCTGCCCCATGACGTTGTCCCGTACGCCCATCTGCCTGGCGCTGCTGCTGGCTTTTCCGCTGCTCGCCCACGCCACCGATGACGCACCCGCCACCGCCGCGGCCACTACCGATAGCGCAAAAACACTGGACACGATTTCCGTCGTCGGCCAGAACGCGACGCGCCAGGTGCAACAACTCGACAAAGCCCAGATCGACCAGCAGACGCCGGGCACCAGCCCGATCCAGATGCTGGCGAAAATGCCGGGCGTGCATTTCGTCTCCGACGATCCGTTCGGCACTGACGAATGGTCTTCGCGCATCAGCCTGCGCGGCTTCAACCATACCCAGCTCGGCTACACGCTCGATGGCATCCCGCTCGGCAATACCGACTATCACACCGGCGACGGCCTCAGCGTGACACGCGCATGGATCGGCGAGAACCTTGGCGAAATCGAGCTCTCGCAGGGTGCCGGCGCGCTCAGTACCGCCTCGACCAGCAATCTCGGTGGCACCGTGCAGGTGCATACCGATGACCCCAGCAAGCAGGCCGGCGTGCGCCTGAATGCCACAGGCGGTTCGTATGGCTTTCGACGCGGCTATCTGCGTGCGGACACCGGCGACCTCAATGGCTTCAGCGGCTACGTCGCGGGCATGTATGTCGACGCGCCAAAGTGGAAAGGCGACGACGAGCAACGCCAGCGGCAATTCAATGCCAAGGCTCAGTACGTGTGGAGTGGCGGTCGCATTACCGGCATCGCCGATGTGGTGCGTCGCGTTGAACAGGCCTATCTGGACCAGTCGCTCGATTCGCTCAAGCGTTGCGGTTACAACTTCGACTACATCGCGCCCGATTGGCAGCAGGCAGTCAACATCGCCAACGGCAAATACAGCGGCTGCGTGAAATCGGCCGACGACACCTATTTCAACGGCAACGGCATCCGCAACGACGAGATCGGCTCGATCAAGGGCGAGTTCTTTCTCAATGACCGCCTGACCTTGAATGTGCAGCCGTACTACCACCACGATCTTGGCCAGGGTCACTGGTACTCACCTGCTTCCGACCTGCCCTACACACCGGCACCGGGCGATGCACCGATCGCGCTGCGTCTCTCCCACTACCTGATGACTCGCGGCGGCGCAGTCAATTCGCTCAGCTACGATCTGGATCAACATCATATCGAGGGCGGCTTCTGGTTCGAAAACAGCCACTACACGATCGCTCGCAGCTTCGAGCCGATTCCGGCCGATGGCGGCCCGATCAACCAGAACATCATCTACGACACCTACTACAACACGATCTTCCGCCAGCGTTTCGAAACCTTGACGCGCCAGTGGTATCTGCAGGACACCTGGACCGGGCTCGATGACGCGTTACGCATCGAGGCCGGATTCAAGGGTCATAACGTGAGCACCAATGCGATCGCCTTGCTGCCCGGCCGAGCCAGCGGCGCATTGACCGCAAAGAGCAACTTCCTGCCGCAGATCGGTGCCAACTACAAGTTGGGTGGTGGCTGGGAAACGTTCGCATCGTTCTCGATGAACCAGAACGCATACGAACCGGGTGCCAACGGTGCCTGGTCGTCCAATCAGGCGACTTTCGACGCCCTGAAAAATCACCTGCGTCCGGAACGTTCGGCCAATAGCGAACTCGGCGCTCGTTATGTCGGCGACACGATCCAGTCCTCGCTCGCCCTGTACAACATCGATTTCAAGAACCGCTTGCTGGTGATCGTGCCGTGCGCCGGCGTAGTCAGTTGCCCCAACCAGATCGCCAATGTCGGCAAGGTCAATTCGCGCGGCGCGGAATTCACCTTCCTGTGGCAGGCCACGCCGAACCTGAGCTGGTTCAACTCGGCCACTTACAACGATGCCAAGTACAAGGACAACTATCTCGATGGCGGCCAGCTGATCGATACCAAGGGCAAGACCGTCGTCGATTCGCCCAAGGAAATGTTCGCCAGTGAGCTGCAGTACCAGTTCGGTGAGTTCCACGCCACGCTCGGCACCAAGTACACCGGTGCCCGCTACTACACCTACGTCAACGACCAGCGCATCGCCGGTTACTGGCTGTGGGATACGGGCCTGTCGTGGGAACGCAAGAACCTGAGCTTCGCCAAGCGCCTGAAGGTGTCGCTGACGGTGAGCAACCTGCTCAACAAGAAATACATCGCCACCATTGATAGCAATGGCTTTACCACCAGCGACCCGAATGGCACCTTCCAGAGCTTGCTGGTCGGCGCACCGCGCCAGGGCTTTCTGACCGTGGACATGTCGTTCTAAACCAAGTGTGGGTTTTCCGAGGGGGCGGCCTTAAGCGCTCCCTCGGCCTTTTAGAACGCGCGCCCGACGGTAAGGAACCAGGTGCCGGCTATCGGATTGGACGTACGGATACGACCCAGCGCATCGGGTACGCCGGTGGTGTAGTCGCGAAACAGACCGGCACTATTCCAGCCGCGCGCATAACTGGCAGTGATGTCGAAACCGCCAAGACTCCGCGACACGCCGACGCTGGCATCGGTCCAGTTGTATCGTGTGAAGTGATTCACCCGCTGCCAGCCGTAGTGCAGCGCCAACGTGTAACCATTACCCAGATCGAAACGACGGCCGGCACTCAGGTAACCCGAGCCACGTGAATGCGAACGCTGGCCGATGCCTAGCGTCTGGCTGTTGTAACCGAAGTAATCGCGGGTCACGGTAAGCGAGTAATCCAGCGACCAATCGTGCCAGTCGATGCCCAGCACGAGCTCACCGTAGTCCAGGCTGGTCCGCGTCGCGCTGACTTCGGCACCGGGATATCGGTAGTAGTACAAGCCCGCCTTGTAGTTGAGATCACCGCGACTGCCGGCGTAACCGCCGTAGATATCCCACTCCACATGGCTGCCTTCCACGAAGTACGGGCTCACGGTGGACGCCCAGGTGCCGGCGAACCAGCCACTGGGCGACGCGTAGTCGATACCGCCCTGCAGCGCTGGCTGGCCCCAGGTTTGCCGAAAGCCCCGCGATACATACTGCGATGCGACGGTGACGTTGCCGCTCCATGGTGACGGCGCAGCCTCTTGAGCATGCGTTTGCGCCGCCAGGGTTAACCCAAGCGCGGCGCCGACCATCGCCCACCTCATGGATCGATCTGTACGCGGCTGTATTCTTCGTGCAAGGCCTTTTGCAAGCCGCGCATATACAACAGCACGACAAACGAGAACGGCAGGCCGCACAACACTACCGCCGTCTGCATCGCATCGAAATTGCCGGCGCTGTACAGCAGGCCGATAGTCACCACCGTGGTCGCCGCGGCCCAGAACACGCGCAGCCAGATCGGCGCATCGTCTTCGCCATCGCCACCCTTGGTACAAAGCGAGGCGATCATCAAGGTGCCCGAATCGACCGGTGTCAGGAACAGCACGAAACCGATCAGCACCGTCACGGCTGCGACAAACCTTGTCGCGGGCAGATACGTCAACAGTTGGAACAACGTATCGGGCGGATCGTTCTTCGCCGCTTCGGCCAGCACGGTCGCGCCATGGTTGAAGACCAGCTCGATCGCCGTGTTGCCGAAGATCGACAGCCAAGCCAGGGTGAAACCGAGCGGGATCAATAGCACGCCGACGACCAGCTCGCGAATGGTGCGGCCGCGCGAGATGCGCGCAATGAACATGCCCACGAAAGGCGCCCACGCGATCCACCAGGCCCAGTAGAACAAGGTCCAGCGCCCCAGCCAGTCGCGCGCGTGGCTATAGATGTAGAGATCGAAGCTGTTGCCTGCAACCGACGTGAGATAACCGCCCACGTTCTGCACCAGGCCATCGAGCAGATGCAGCGTCGGCCCAAAGATGAAGACGAACAGCAGCAGCGCACAGAGCAGCCGGACGTTGAGATTGGACAGAAAGGCAATGCCCTTCTCCACGCCGGTGACCGCCGCGATCGTCGCCACGATCATCATCACCACGACCAGCATCACCAGTGTGGTCGGTGTCTGCGGGATCGATGGAAACAGGAAATGCAGGCCGGACTGCAGGATCAATGCACCGATGCCCAGGTTGGTCACCATCGAAACCAGCGTCGCGAGGATGCCAAAACCATCGACAAGGTGACCGATCGGCCCGTGGATCCGCTCGCCGAACAACGCATGCAGCGGCGAACGCAACGCCAGCGGTAAACCACGACGGAAGGCGAAGTAGCCAAGCGCGATCGCCATCAATGCATATAGCGCCCAGCCATGCAGGCCCCAATGCAGGAAGGTGATTTCCATCGCCTTGCGTGCTGCTTCGGTGGTGCCGCCGGCGCCTTCGGGCGGTGAAAGAAAATGATCGAGCGGCTCGTACGCACCGTAATAGAGCAGCGCAATGCCGATGCCCGACGAGAACAGCATCGATGTCCACGCGGCATAGCTGAAGCTGGGGCGTTCATCGTCCCGGCCCAGCCGTACCTGGCCATAACGCGAGGCGGCCAGCCAGAACACGAAGACCATGGCGGCAACCATCACCACCATGTAGTACCAGCCGAACGCGCTGGAAACCCAATCCTGGGCGGCGGCAAGCCACTGCAGACTGGCCTGCGGGTAGAGCACCGTCAGACCGGCGAGCAGGAGGATCACGACCGCCGAGCAGAAAAAGACCGGCGGGTTGAGCTGCACCCGAGAGTGCACGGCGGGGGTATGGGGCTGGTCCATGGCGACAGCTTCCAGGGGAAAGGAGCGCATCCGGTCGTTTGGGGGATCCGGCCTGGGCGGGGGAAACCCAGGCGTAGAGCGGAATCCGGACACGGTGGCGAAGTCTATCGTTTTATAATTGAACGTTCAATCAAAATAAACTATGCTGTCTGCACCCAAGCCAGAGCGAAGCGGTCCCAGCCCTGGCCCCTCCCCTGACGCGAGGCCGTGACGATGCCCAAGCTCGGCATGCAACCGATCCGGCGCGAGCAATTGATTCGCGCTACTTTCGAGACGATCGAACAGGTCGGGCTTGCCGATGCGACGATCGCGCAGATCGCGGCGCAGGCGGGCCTGTCGACCGGCATCGTCAGTCACTATTTCGGCGACAAGGACGGCCTGCTCAACGCGGCGATGCGCCATGTACTTCGGCAGCTGCGCGACGCCGTGGCCGAATGTCGCATCCATGCCGGCAGCGATCCGCGCGCGCAGTTACGCGCGATCATCGACGGCAATTTTCATGAGACCCAGGTCAGCAGCACCGCCATGCGCGTATGGCTGACCTTCTGGTCGGCCAGCATGCATCACGCCGGGCTGCGCCGCCTGCAACGCGCCAACGACAAGCGCCTGTATTCCAACCTTACCTATCAGTTCCGCCGCGTCTTGCCGGTGGAACAGGCACGCGCGGCCGCCCTCGGCCTCGCCGCGATGATCGATGGCCTGTGGCTGCGCGGCAGCCTCGCCGGCGGCGAGTTCGACGACGCACAGGCGCGTCGCCTGGCCTACGACTATCTCGACCACCACCTGCCGCCGGATGCCTCCTGACGTTTCAAGGACACGCCGACGGCCGTACGTATGGAAGCACCATCATGGCTAAGTTCGACCTTCAAAAACTCTATATCCACGGCGCCCTGGTCGATGCGACCAGCGGCGAAACCTTCAAGACGATCAACCCCGCCAACGGCGAGATCCTTGCCGAAGTGCAGATCGCATCGCAGGCCGACGTCGAGCGCGCCGTCGAAAGCGCCGAAGCCGGCCAGCGCGAATGGGCGGCCATGACGGCGATGCAGCGCTCACGCATCCTGCGCCGTGCGGTCGAGCTCCTGCGCGCGCGCAACGACGAACTGGCGCTGCTGGAAACCTTCGATACCGGCAAATCGTTCTCGGAAACCTCGACCGTCGACATCGTCACCGGCGCCGACGTGCTGGAGTACTACGCCGGTCTTGCCCCGGCCATCGAAGGCGAGCAGGTGCCGCTGCGCGAATCGAGTTTCTTCTATACGCGTCGCGAACCGCTCGGCGTCGTCGCCGGTATCGGCGCGTGGAACTATCCGATCCAGATCGCCCTGTGGAAATCCGCGCCGGCGCTGGCCGCGGGCAACGCCATGTTGTTCAAACCCAGCGAAGTCACCCCGCTGACCGCGATCAAGCTCGCCGAGATCTACACCCAGGCCGGCGTACCGAACGGCGTGTTCAATGTGCTCAACGGCCAGGGTCGCAACGTGGGCCAGTGGCTCACCGATCATCCGCGCATCGAAAAGATTTCCTTCACCGGCGGCGTCGCTACCGGCAAGAAGGTCATGGCCAACGCGGCGATGTCGTCGTTGAAGGAAGTGACGATGGAGCTGGGCGGCAAGTCGCCGTTGATCGTATTCGACGATGCCGACGTCGCACGCGCCGCCGACATTGCCGTGATGGCGAATTTCTTCAGCTCCGGCCAGGTCTGCACCAACGGCACCCGCGTGTTCGTGCACAACACGATCAAGCCGGCGTTCGAAGCGGCGGTGGTCGAGCGCGTCAAGCGCATCCGTCTTGGCGACCCGGTGCAACCGGAAACCAACTTCGGTCCGATGGCCAGCTTCCCTCACATGGAAAAGGTGTTGTCGCTGATCGAAACGGGCAAGAGCGAAGGGGCGAAGCTATTGATCGGCGGCCAACGCAAAACCGCTGGCGAGTTCGCCAAGGGCGCCTATGTGCAACCGACGGTGTTTACCGATTGCCGCGACGACATGACCATCGTGCGCGAAGAGATCTTCGGGCCGGTGATGAGCATCCTGGGTTTCGACGACGAAGCGGAAGTCATCGCGCGCGCCAACGACACCTACTTCGGCCTGGCCGCCGGCGTGGTCACGCCCGACCTGTCGCGCGCGCATCGCGTCATTCATCAGCTTCAGGCCGGCATCTGCTGGATCAATACCTGGGGCGAATCGCCGGCGGAAATGCCCGTCGGCGGCTACAAGCAATCGGGCGTCGGCCGCGAAAACGGCATCAGCACGCTCGCTCACTACACGCGTATCAAATCGGTGCAGGTCGAACTCGGCGCGTTCGCGTCGGTGTTCTAAGTCTCGACCTTAAAGCCAAGGGCCGGCCGCATCCCCACGGCCGCGCCCGCCTTTTCCCTGGAGTTCTCCCTTATGTCCTCGTCCACGTTCAAGGAATACGACTACATCATCATTGGTGCAGGCTCGGCCGGTAATGTGCTGGCCACCCGCCTGACCGAAGATGCCGGCGTCAGCGTACTGCTGCTCGAAGCCGGCGGCCCGGATTATCGACTCGACTTCCGCACGCAGATGCCTGCCGCGTTGGCGTACCCGCTGCAGGGCCGCCGCTATAACTGGGCGTATCTGACCGATCCCGAGCCGCATATGAACAATCGTCGGATGGAATGCGGACGCGGCAAGGGCCTGGGCGGTTCGTCGTTGATCAACGGCATGTGCTACATCCGCGGCAATGCGATGGACTACGACCACTGGGCCAAGCGTCCGGGCCTGGAGAACTGGACCTACGCGGACTGCCTGCCCTACTTCAAGAAAGCCGAGAACCGCGACATCGGTGCCAACGACTATCATGGTGCCGGCGGCCCGGTGAGTGTGACTACGCCCAAGGCCGGCAACAACGTGCTGTATCACGCGATGGTCGAGGCCGGCGTGCAAGCGGGTTATCCGCGCACAGACGACTTGAACGGCTATCAGCAGGAAGGTTTCGGCCCGATGGACCGCACGGTGACGCCGCACGGCCGTCGCGCCAGCACGGCACGTGGTTACCTCGATCAGGCGCGTTCGCGCTCGAATCTCACCATCGTTACGCACGCCGTGACCGACCGCATCCTGTTCTCCGGCAAGCGCGCCATCGGCGTAGCCTGGCTGCATCGCGGCGAACAGAAGATGGAAGCGCGTGCGCGCCGCGAGGTATTGCTATGTGGCGGCGCCATCGCTTCGCCGCAGATCCTGCAGCGCTCCGGCGTCGGTCCGGCCGACCTGCTGCGCAGCCTCGACATTCCAGTCGTGCATCACCTGCCGGGAGTGGGTGCCAATCTGCAGGATCATCTGGAAATGTATCTGCAGTACGAGTGCAAGTTGCCGGTATCGATCGCGCCTGCGCTCAAGCTGCATAACCAAGCGAAGATCGGTGCGGAGTGGCTGTTCTTCGGCACCGGCCTGGGCGCCAGCAACGAGTTCGAAGCCGGTGGCTTTATCCGCTCGGAGGAGGAATTCGAGTGGCCGAACCTGCAGTATCACTTCCTGCCGATCGCGGTGAACTACAACGGTTCCAATCCGATCAAGGTACACAGCTTCCAGGCGCACGTCGGTTCGATGCGTTCACCGAGCCGCGGCCGTATCCATGTGCGCTCGCGCGATCCGAACGAACATCCGAGCATCCTGTTCAACTACATGTCGCACGAACAGGACTGGCGCGAGTTCCGCTCCGCCATCCGCATCACCCGCGAGATCTTCCGCCAGAAGGCCATGCAACCCTATACCGGCCGTGAAATCTCGCCCGGCGCCGACCTGACCACCGATGCGGAACTCGACGCCTTCGTGCGCGCACATGCGGAAACAGCCTATCATCCGTCGTGCTCCAACCAGATGGGCGACACCGAGATGTGCGTCGTCGACGGCCAGGGGCGTGTGCATGGCCTGCAAGGTTTGCGTGTCGTCGATGCCTCGATCATGCCGCAGGTGATTACCGGCAATCTGAATGCACCGACCATCATGATCGCCGAGAAAATCGCCGATGCGATTCGTGGGCGTCCTGCGCTCGCACGTGCCAAGACGGCTTATTACAAAGCCAACGGCGCACCGTTACGTCGCACCGAAGCTGTACCGGCATAAATGGCTGGATGGAACTATGGGCCCCGATTTTTGTCGAGGCCCATATTTTCTTAACAGCCTGAACAGCGAAATTAAAACGTCACTCTCTGCTGACAAATTAGTCACAACTGATGCGTAAAGTACGCCAGCCCCAAAGCCAAAGACGTGCCCGCTGTGCTGGCTCAATATATTTATCCCGCAAAAACCGGATTGTTTCGCATCGTGCAACATGGCCGCCGCTGGCGCAGCTTGTGCAACGAACAAGAAATAGGCCGTCACGATTCGCTGGAAGCCGCGCTCGAATCGCTGCGTAACGATTGGCCGCAGGCTCGTCTTCCGCAGGACATCGCCGCGTGGCGCCACCTGCCTGCGTTGGCATTGACTCACTCGCGACCCGCCGATGAACCGGTGATGCGCTGGCAGCTCGCTGGCTGAAGGGTCCCTCGAAGAATCACGTTTCTTTGTAAGAGCGACCACGGGAAGGCTCCAAAAACCTTCCTTATTCGTCATCCCGGCGTAGGCCGGGATCCAGTGGCTCCGATTGTCGGTTTTCGCGAGCCCATTCATGGGTCTTTCGCGAGGACCCTATGATGACGCCACTGGATTCCGGCCTGCGCCGGAATGACGAATAAGGAAAACTGAGGTTTTTAGAGATTCCCTGAGGGAACCCCACAAGATACGCGGCGCCTCGGTAACGCCATTACGCCATGACAGGCTGCGGCTCAGGCCCTGCAGGTGCTTCGAGCTGGCTGACCATCACCCGCGCAAGCTCGCGCTCCATCAACAGCACCACATCGGCGCCTTGCGCATCCAGATGCTCGAGACATTCCTGCGAGTCGGCACGCGCGATGATGCGCAGCTCCGGATTCAATGTGCGCGCCGCACGCACCACCTCACCGCTTTCGAATGCATCGGGCAAGGTCACCAGCAGTGCACGCGCGTGGCCGAGATTAGCCGCATCCAGCACGTCATCGTGCGAGGCGTTGCCAGGTATCGTTTCGATGCCGTTGGCATTGAGCAGTTCGAGCCGGTCTTCGCCCTCTTCCAGCACCAATAGAGGTTGGCCGCTGGCCCGGATCTTGTCGCCGAGCAATTGGCCCAGGCGCCCATAGCCTGCAATCACGACGTGCCCGGTCAACGCAGTCTTGTGCCACACCACCGCTGCCTTTTCAGGGATGGCATCGGCAGCGGCCGCATCACGTGCATCCATGCGGCGGTCCAGCCACTTGAACAGGAAGGGATTGATCAGGATCGAGAGGATGGCCGCGGCCAGCAGCACGTCCTGCGCCTCGCGCGAAACCATGTTCTGCGTCACGCCCATGCCGATCAAGATAAACGAGAACTCGCCGATCTGCGCCAGACTGACGGCAATCGTCAACGCCGTTCGCAACGGCCGCTTGAACGCCAGCACGATACCGAGCGCGGCGGCCGACTTGCCGATCACGATGATGCCCAACGCCGCGAGCACCACAAACGGATGCTCGATCAACACGTGGTAGTTGAACAACATGCCGATCGACACGAAGAACAACACCGCGAAGGCATCGCGCAACGGTAGCGTTTCTTCGGCCGCGTCGTGCGCCAGCTTGGATTCGCCCATCATCATGCCGGCGAAGAACGCGCCCAACTCGAACGACACGCCGAACAGCCCTGCCGCACCGAACGCTACGCCAAGCGCGATCGCCAGCACCGCGAGACGAAACAGCTCGCGCGAACCCGTGCGCGATACCGCCGCGAGCATCCAGGGAATCAGCCGCTTGCCAACCACCAGCATCAGCACGATAAACAGCGCGACCTTGCCCAGAGTGATGCCGACGGTTTCGAGCAACGCGAGTATCGACGGGGATGCCTGCCCATCGCCCGATGCCGAGCCAATGGCCGGGAGCAGCACCAGCGCGAGCACCATGGCGAGGTCTTCGACGATCAGCCAACCGACCGCCAGCCGGCCGCGTTCGGTGTCCATCAGATGCCGTTCTTCCAGCGCGCGCAGCAGCACCACGGTGCTGGCCACCGATAGCGCCAGACCGAACACGAAGCCTTGCGCGAACGGCCAGTCCAGGGCCCAGCCAAGCACCATGCCGAGCACGGTTGCCACGGCCATCTGGCCGAGCGCTCCAGGGATGGCGATGCCCTTTACTGCCAGCAGGTCTTTCAGGGAAAAATGCAGACCCACCCCGAACATCAGCAGCACCACGCCCAGTTCGGCCAACTGGTGCGCCAAGGCACCGTCGGCAACAAATCCCGGAGTGAAGGGACCGGCGACCACGCCGGCAAACAAATAACCGGCCAGCACCGGCAGCTTCAGCCGATGTGCGATCGCGGCAAAGATAAACGCCAGCACGATGCCACCGACCAGGGTCAAAATCAGCGGGGCGTCATGCATGGCGTCGGTCCTTAGTGGGTGGGCGCTAAGTGCAAAGCCGACAGCGACATCATCCTGTGCCGGCTTGAGTTACATCACATAGTGTTTTAAGGCCGAAGACCTTCAGATACAAGCGCCAGGCTGAAGCAGGAATTCAGATTGCTGCCCGCGCGCCGCCGATACGCGGCAGCTAATCGGCCTCGGCGTTGATCACGGCGAGAAAATCCTTGCCGTAGCGCTTCAATTTCGCCTCGCCCACGCCGCTGACCGATGCCAGTTCCTCTTCGTTCGAAGGCAACGCACGCAACATGCCGAGCAAGGTCGCGTCGTGGAAAATCACATACGCCGGCACGCCATGCTGCTTGGCCAACTGTGCACGCAGGGCACGCAGCGCATCCCACATCGGCTGCTCGTAGGCTTCGATCCCAAGGCTGCCACCCGTCACCAGCTTGCTGTCAGCACGACGGCGTGAACGACGCTCAGGACGCATATCCTCACGCAACAGCACACGCTGGTTGCCGACCAGTACGTTTCGGCTGGTCTTGGTCAGACGCAGAGTGCCATAGCCTTCCGCATCGGCCTCCAGCAGGCCCGCGGCCAGCAGCTGACGCAATACCGAACCCCATTGCTTGGCATCCATGTCGGCGCCGATCCCGAACGTGCTCAGGCGATCGTGCCCGAGCTGGGTCATCCGTGCATTGTCCACGCCGCGCAGAATGTCGATGACATGGCCGGAGCCATAGCGCTGCCCGCTGCGATAAACGCACGACAAGGCTTTTTGCGCGGGCACCGTGGCGTCCCAGGTCTTGGGCGGTTCACGGCAGTTATCGCAATTGCCGCACGGGCCTTGATAGGTCTCGCCGAACGCGCCCAACAACAGTTCGCGACGACAGTGCGTGGCCTCCGCGTAGGCCAGCAGCGATTCGAGTTTTTGTCGCTCGACACGCTTGCGTTCGTCGGCCGACTCGGACTGCGCGATCATCTGGCTCATCGTCACGACATCGGACAGGCCGTAGATCATCCACGCTTCGGCCGGCAGACCGTCGCGTCCGCCACGGCCGGTCTCCTGGTAATAGCCCTCCATGCTGCGCGGCAGATCGAGATGCGCGACGAAACGCACGTCGGGCTTGTCGATGCCCATGCCAAACGCCACTGTCGCCACCATCACCACGCCGTCTTCGCGCAGAAAACGCTGCTGGTGCGCCGCTCGTGTCGGCGCATCGAGACCGGCGTGATACGGCAACGCCGCGATACCCTCGGAGGCTAACCACTCGGCGGTTTCATCCACTTTGCGCCGGCTGAGCGCGTAAACGATGCCGGCTTCGCCGCGATGGCCTTCGAGGAAATCCAGCAGCTGTCGCTTGGCGTTATCTCGCAGCGCGACCTTGTAGCGGATATTCGGGCGATCGAAGCTCGAAATGAACTGACGCGCATTCTGCAGCGCAAGGCGTTCGACGATCTCGTCGCGCGTGCGTGGATCGGCCGTGGCAGTGAGTGCGATGCGCGGCACGTCGGGAAACCGCTGATGCAGTACCGCGAGCTCGCGATATTCGGGACGAAAGTCGTGCCCCCATTGCGATACGCAATGCGCTTCGTCGATCGCAAACAAAGCGACTTCGGTACGTTCGAGTTGGCTCAGGAAGCGTTGGGTCAGCAGGCGTTCGGGCGCGACATACAACAGGTTCAGTTCGCCGGTCAGCAGACGACGCTCGACTTCGCGCTGGTCTTCGGCGCTCAGGCTGGAATTGAGATAGGCCGCCGCGACACCCGCTTCGCGCAAGGCGTCGACCTGGTCCTGCATCAAGGCGATGAGGGGCGACACGACGATGCCGGTGCCTTGACGCAACATGGCAGGGATCTGATAGCACAACGACTTGCCGCCACCGGTCGGCATCAGCACCAGGGCGTCGCCGCCTTCGGCTACCTGCTCGACGATAGCCTGCTGCTGATCGCGAAAATGCGCGTAACCGAAAACGCTTTGAAGAATGTCCAGAGGTGAGGCGTGCATCGTATCCATGCTAACAAATCGATTCGGGCGGCCTGTCCGACATGCCGTCGGCGAGGTGCAAGATCAATCCACCATCCCCCATAGGGCTCGGTCGATATCCGCATCCAGGCCAAAGCGCGACAAGGGCACGCGCCCGTTCTTGACCTCCACGCCTTCCGCACGCAGCAGGCGGCTCTGCTCGCGAAAACCGCGACTGCCGGGCGGGAACGCGATCTGGCCGCTGGAACGCAGCACGCGGAACCAGGGCAGGACCATGCCGTCGGGCACCTCGCCCAGCAGCTTGCCGACCAGCCGGGCACGTCCAGGCAGGCCGGCTCGCTGGGCGATGGCGCCATAGCTGGCCACCCGCCCCGGGGGAATCGCGGCGATCGCGGCAAAGACGCGGGCATGGGCTTCGTTCATAGCCGCACATCGTAACCCTAACCATTCCAAAGCGAACTCGTGGCACAGTTCGCATGTTGTCGCAGCCGCCGGGGCTCGCGGCAGCTCAGATTCCCGCAAGTTTCAGGATGTCACACCATGCGCCACTTCGAAGCCGTACGCTCGCACATCGGCAGCCAGCATCAGCTGCAACACAACGACCCCTATTTGATCAGCTTCGACCTCACCTTGCCGCAGGATCGCCATCAGGGCATCTATCTGGCCGAACTCGAGGACGAGTCGGGGCGCCGTTTTCTGCGCATATCCACTCCAATCGGCCCGCTCGCCGGCGCCGACGCGCGCCGCTGCCTGCGTTTCAACTGGGAACAGCGCACCGGCTTTCTGGCCGTCACCGACCTGGACGGCTCGCCCTTTCTGCACCTGTGCGAGAACCGGCCCTACGATTTGCTCAATGCGGCCGAGTTGAAGCGGGTGATTGAGGAACTGGGGGATTTGGGGGATCAGTTGGAGCAGTTGGTGGCGACGGGAGGCGATGACCTCTGACGTCTTTGTAGGAGCGACTTCAGTCGCGACCCGCGGTTGCGTCGCGGCTGATCGCGACTGAAGGGAACCTCGAAAAACCTCAGTTCTGATTGTCGTCATCCCGGCGCAGGCCGGGACCCAGTGGCATCAGTTTTCAGTTTTCGCGATAGGGCTGACTTTTGCAGGCTCTCGCGACAACCGATCGCAAAGCCACTGGGTTCCGGCCTGCGCCGGAATGACGAGTAGGAAGGGCTTTTCGAGATTGACTCAAGTCGCTCCTACAAGCTAGCTATGGGACGAAGAGCTGGGAGGCTCGCACGAGGCCGTAAGCCAGCAATGCCGTCACCGGCAGGGTAAGGATCCACGCCCACACCATCCGCTCCACGATCGACCAGCGGATCGCATTCCATCGCTTGGCGGCGCCTACGCCCATGATCGATGCGGACACGTTGTGCGTGGTCGACACCGGGATGCCCAGCACCGAGGCGGTCAGGATCACCGCCGCCGAACTGCCTTCGGCCGCAAAACCGTTGATCGGATGCAGCTTGACCATCCTGTGGCCAAGCGTCTTGATGATGCGCCAGCCGCCGCCGGCGGTGCCGGCCGCCATGGTCAGCGCGCAAACCACCTTGACCCAGATCGGCACGACAAAGCCGCCGTGCGTATCGCCCTGGATGCGCAGGAAATCCAGCCAGACCGGCAGATGGTCGAACTGGCCGGCGGCAGTCGCCCCGGCCAGAGCAAGCGCAATGATGCCCATGCTCTTCTGCGCATCGTTCATGCCGTGCGCCAGGCCCATCGCACTGGCCGACAGTATCTGCGCCTTGCCGAAAAAGCTGTTGACGAAGGGCGTACGGCCGAACCGATGCAGAAACCCCTTCTGGCTGGAGAACCAGCCCAGCAAGGCATAAAGCGCACCCATCAACAGAAAACCCATGACGAAGCCGAGGAACGGCGACACCACCATCGGCACGATCACCTTGGGGATCACGCCCTTGCCCGCCCACCAGTGCGCGCCGCCCTGAAACCAGATCACCGCGTTGAAGTTGTTTGCCGAGGCGGCCACCGCCGCGCCCACCAGCGAACCGACCAGGGCATGGCTGGAACTGGATGGCAGGCCCAGCCACCAGGTGAACAGGTTCCAGATCGTCGCGCCGAGCAGCGCACAGATCAGCAGCTGCGGACCGACGTCGATGATGCCGGTATCGATCAGACCCGAGGCGATCGTTACCGCCACCGCGGTGCCCCATAGCGCACCGATCAGATTGGTGATGGCCGCCATCAACACCGCCTGACCCGGCGTCATCACCTTGGTCGCCACCACGGTGGCAATGGAATTGGCGGTATCGTGAAAACCGTTGATATAAGTGAAAGCGAGCGCGATAAGCACCACGATAAGAACCAGGCTCATGCGCTAACTCCAGCACCCTGGCATCGACCATCGGCAAAAAGCATCGGTCGGCGCCTTCAGGAGTTTTTCAACACGATCGAATAAACGATATTGCCGACATCGCGGCACTTGTCGATCGCCTTCTCCAGCAGCTCGAACAGGTCCTTGGCCAACATCGCGCGCATCGCATCGTTGCCTTCCACGTACAGCGTGCGGTACGGCGACAGCAGCATGCGGTCGCCCTCGGCTTCGAGCGTCTGCAGGCGATCCTGCAGCTTCTTTACCGGATCGATGCGCAGGCCACGACGCAACTCGCCGATCATCTCCTCGACCACGGCGGTGGAACGCTCCAGCACCAGCGAGCGCGGCGCGAAGTCGATGTCGGCAAGGCGGCTGCTGACGATGTCGTAACGCTCGGCAAACTTCTCGATGGTCTTGGGAATCTTGTACAGCGCCGAGTTGAGCGCCTCGATGTCCTCGCGATCCAGCGCGGTGACAAAGGTATTGACCAGCTCTTCGCTGATCTGGGCGGCGAGCGCCTTTTCCCGGGCCCGGCTGGCCGCGAAAGCGGTCATTACCGGTGTGTGGTCCTTGCGCGAAACCAGGTCGTGCAGCGCCCTGGCACTCTCCCGGGCCGCTTCGGCGCTCTGTTCGAGCAGGCCATAGAACTTGTCGCCTTTGCCGAAAATGGTTTGCAGTGAAAACATGTTGCACGGTCCGGGGAGAGGGTAAATATGTCCAATATGTTACAGGACCGTACCCCAAAGCCGCATCCTGGCGCCCTTCCGGCCCTTGAGCCTGCGCCCGCTGCCTTTACACTTATCCCCATGTCTCCAAAACCACAGCCGCCGCGATGCTGACCGAAATCGCGCTAGTCATCGTCCTCGCGCTGTGCAACGGCTTTTTCGCCCTCTCCGAAATGGCGCTGGTGGCCTCGCGCAAGAGCCGCCTGAAGCAGATGGCCAAGACCAGCCGCCGCGCGCGGATAGCCCTGCGCCATGCCGAGGCGCCGGAATACTTCCTTTCCACGGTGCAGGTCGGCATCACCCTGGTGATGCTGGTCACCGGCGCGGTCGCCGGCGATGCCCTGGGTGGGCACATTGCCGATGCGCTCCATGGCGGCCAGGCCGCCTGGCTGGAGCCGTACGCCCGCATCATCGGCGTGGTACTGAGCTTCGTGCTGATTTCCTTTATCCAGATCGTGATCGGCGAGCTGGTCCCCAAGCGTCTGGCGCTGGCCTCGCCCGAGCGCGCCTCCGGCTATGTCGCCATGCCGATGCTGGTGCTTTCGCGGATAACCGCCCCCTTCGTCTGGCTGCTCAACGCCTCCAGCAACCTGCTGCTGCGGCTGCTCGGCATCAACCGCATCAGCCGTGAAGCGGCCACGGAAGAGGAAATCCGCCTGCTGGTGGCCGAAAGCGCCGAGCAGGGTGTGCTCGACCGCGACGAACACAACATGGTCAACCGGGTCCTGCGCCTGGGAGACCGCAGCGTCGACAGCGTCATGACGCCACGTATGCGCATCGCCTGGCTGGATATCAACGCGCCGGCGGCCGAGAACGACGAAGTGCTGCGCGATACGCCTTATTCGCGCTATCCGGTCTATCGCGGCGACGAAAGCGATGTCGTCGGCGTGGTCGAAGTGAAAAACCTGCTGCGCAACTACCGCGGCGGCCATCCGGACATGTTTGCCAAGATGGCCAAACCGCTGTTCGTGCCGGCCACGGCGCGCGCGCTCGATCTGCTGGAAGAGTTTCGCGATGCCGAGACGCCGATGGCGCTGGTGGTCGACGAATACGGCGATATCGAAGGCCTGGTGACGCTGAACGACCTGCTTGCCGCCGTGGTCGGCGCCACCCAGCTCGGCCACGGTCATGGCCACAAGAACGAAGAGAACTCGCCCATCGTCGAACGTGCCGATGGCAGCTGGTTGATCGACGGCTCGCTGTCCAGCGACGACCTGCGCGAGCTATTGGGCCTGGACCACCTGCCGGGCGAGGAAGAACACGAATACCGCACCGCCGCCGGCATGGTGATGGCGGCGCTGGGCCATATTCCGCAAACCGGCGAGGTGTTCGCCTGGCAGGGCATCCGGTTCGAGGTGATCGATCTGGATGGAGCACGTATCGACAAGCTGCTGGTTACGCCGCCTTCGCGCAATGACCCGGCCGAGGACGAGCAGTAGAGCTAGGAGTGAGTGAATAGGAATGAGGAGAGAGTGATCAGCTCGACTCTTTTCTCACCTCTCCCCACTCCCGTCCCTCACCCAGCGTTCAAGCCGGCGTGGCGATGATTCGAGCATGTCCGCAAAATCTCACGATCCGCGTACCACCGAGCTGCTCGCTGCCGTCGTCGCTTCTCACGAGGGCGAGCGGATTTCGCTCGACGAGCTGATGGCTCCGCTGCAACGGCGTGCCTTTGGGTTTCTGTTGCTGCTGATCGCAGTGCCGAATTTCATCCCCGTGCCACTGGGCGTCGGCGGCATTACCGGCACTTTGGCGAGCCTGCTCGGCCTGCAGATGCTGATTGGCCTGGAGCAACCCTGGCTGCCACGCTGGCTGAAGCAACGCTCGTTGAAACGCAGCTCGCTGCAGCACTTCCTCGAACGCATTGCACCGATTACGCGCTGGCTGGAGAAGCTGTGCAAACCTCGGCTCGAGCGTTTGACCACCCACCCGCTCACCATCGCCTCGGGCCTGATGATGATCTTCCTCGGCGTGCTGCTGATGCTGCCGATTCCCTTCACCAACTACCTGTTTGGCGTGATGTTGCTGGCCTTTGCGTTTGCCTTGATCGAACGCGACGGAGCGCTATTGCTGGTGGTGTGGGGAGCAACGGGAGCCAGCGTGGGATTGTCGGCAGGCGTGGCGAGATCGTTGTGGACGATGGTGAAGGACTGGTTTTAGAAGCATAGGCGAGCGAAGCAAGCGAAGCTCTCACTCACTCCTCACTCCTCTCCACTCACTCCTGCTCTTTTCCCCGCGCCAGCTTCGCCATGCGCTGCGCATCCGCAAAAATCCCATGCAACATGCGCAACTCGCGCTCATCCATCTGCGCGCGCTGAAACAGCTTGCGCAAACGCAGCATGATCGTGGTCGGCGCCCGCCCCTTATGGAAGTCGATATCGTCCAGCGTCTGCAGCAGATGCTCGTAGAAACGCTCCATCTGTGCAGCATCAGCCAGCGGCTCGGCGTCTTCACGCGGCGGCGGTGCCTGCGGCGCGTCGCCGAGTTGCGCCATGCGCACCTCGTACGCCATGACCTGGACGGCCTGCGCCAGATTCAACGAGCTGAAGTCGTCAACGCTGGGAATGCGCACCATCGCATGGCAACGGGCCAGCTCCTCGTTCTCCAGGCCGGTGCGCTCGTTACCGAATACCAGCGCCACCTGCTCGCCGCGCGCGACCGCGGCCAAGGCCTGGCTGGCAGCTTCGCGGGGGGAAATCTCCGGCAGGTTCACTCCGCGGCGGCGGGCCGATAGACCGAGCGCCAGACTGCAGCCGGCCAAGCCATCGACCAGCTCGGCGTGCACTCCGGCGTTGCCAAGCACGTCGTCCGCGCCGGCGGCGAGTGCCGAGGCCTCGGCATGGGGAAACCGGGAGGGGGCGACCAGTTCCATCCGAGAAAAACCCATGGTCCGCATGGCCCGGGCCGCACTGCCGATATTGCCGGGGTGGGAGGTGCGGACGAGGACGAAGCGAAGGAGATCGGCGGAAATGACGGCTGACATGGCTACGGAGACGGGGTTGGGGCGGCAAGGATAGCGGCCCTTACTCCTCGACGCATTGTCCTCTGCTAGAATCACCGGCCGTAACCCGCTCTTTTGAAAGCCCAAAGCCATGCCAAGACCCGCCGTTAACGTCGCGGTGCGTGCCGCACGCGCCGCTGGAAACGTGATCCTGCGCTATATGAACCGCATCGACGGCCTCAATGTCGTTGAAAAGCAGCGTATGGATTTCGCCTCCGAAGTCGATCGCATGGCCGAAGCCGAGATCATCAAAGAGCTGCGCCGCGCCTACCCCACCCACGCCATCCTCGCCGAAGAAAGCGGCTCGATCGGCAAGGGACCGCTGGTCTGGGTGATCGATCCGCTCGACGGCACGCATAACTACCTTCGCGGCATCCCGCATTTCTCCGTCTCGATCGCTCTGCTCGATCGCGGCGAGCCGGTGTACGGCGTGGTGTTCGATCCGCTGCGCGATGAGCTGTTTACCGCCAGCAAGGGCGATGGCGCCTACCTCAACGACCGCCGCCTGCGCGTGGGCAAACGCGAAAACCTGGGCGGCGCGATGATCGCCACCGGCTTTCCGTTCCGCCAGCGCGAGCACCTGACCCCGCAGTTGGATATCACCCGCGCCATGCTCGGCCAGGCCGAAGATATCCGCCGCTCCGGTTCGGCCGCGCTCGATCTGGCCTATGTCGCCGCCGCGCGCTATGACGGTTATTTCGAGATCGGGCTGAAGCCGTGGGACATGGCGGCCGGCGTGTTGCTGGTGCGCGAAGCCGGCGGGCGCTATTGCGATTTCGCCGGTCGCGAAGGCATTCCGGAAAGCGGCAATATCGTGGCGGCCAACCTCAATGTGGCGCAGGCGATGCTCGATGCGATTGGTCAGCAGGCTACGCCGGCGTTGCTGAAGGCATAACGCACCCTTTTCTATTTTGTAGGAGCGACTTCAGTCGCGACCCGACCGCGGCGATAACCGCGATGTACGGTGACCTTTCAGGGGACGGTCGCGACTGAAGTCGCTCCTACAAGATCAGGCAGGTAGTCGTATCTGGCAGGCTACTGCTGCTCTTGCTTCAACAACTCACGCAAGAACGGCACCGTCACCCGACGTCTCGCCGCCAGCGATGCCTGATCCAGACGATCGAGCAGGTCGAGCAAGGCACCCAGGTCGCGCGCATAGCGGGCAAACAACCAGTCCAGCACGTGCTCATCCAGTTCGATGCCGCGCGAGGCCGCCTGCGTCTTGAGCACGAGTCGCCGCTCCTGATCGTCGAGCGGCTTGAGCACGGCCTGCTGGCAGGCACCCAAACGCGAACGCAGATCGGGCAAGCTCAGACCCAGTTGTGTCGGCACGTTTTCGGCGGCAAACACCATCGCCAGTCCGTCCGCACGCGTGCGGTTGTAGACATCGAACAACGCATGTTCGGCTTCGCGATCGCCTGCGATCGCATCGAGGTCGTCCAGCGCGAGCAGATCGCTGCCGGCCACGCCACGGATCGCGGCAGCACGGTCGCTCAATCGCGACAGGGGCAGGTATTGCACCGTGCGGCCCAGTTCATTAGCCGCCTGGCAGGCGGCCATCAACAGATGGCTTTTACCGCCGCCGGGCGGGCCGCTGACATAGAGCCATGCCGCACCCGGTTCACGCGCCAGCGCTTCGAGCGAAGCGACCACGGCAGCGTTTGCACCGGCATGAAAATGTTCGAATCGCTGGCGACGTGGCCAGCGCAAGGCAAGCGGCAACTGCGGAATCATGGCGAGGACTTGCCATCCTTGCTGTCGCCTTCCCTGATGACGGTGGTTTCGGTTTCGACGGCGCCGTTTTTCGTATCGACCGTAACATCGACTTCGGTAATGACCGGGTCCCCTGCTCCCTCGACCGTGTACAACTCGCTCTGTCGATAGCGCTCACCGAGATAGCGCAGCAGCACCATGATCACCGATGCGGCCGGCAAGGCCAGCAGCACGCCGAGAAACCCGAACAGGTAGCCGCCCGCAAGTACCGCGAAAATCACCGCTACCGGATGCAGGCCGATTTTTTCGCCGACCAGACGCGGCACCAGCACATAGCCTTCAAGCAGCTGACCGACCACGAAGACGCCGACCACGATCAACAGATGCGTCCAGTCGCCGTACTGCACCAGCACGGCGATCACCGCCGAGCCGAAGCCGACGATAAAACCCAGGTAGGGTACGAAGCTCAGCAGACCCGCGACCATGCCGATCAGCGGACCGACCGACAAACCGGCGATGCCCAGCGCACCGCCATAGAAAATGCCCAGCGCCAGCATCACCAGCAACTGGCCGCGCACGAAGGCGCCCAGCACCTTGTCCGATTCGCGCGCGAGATAGGCAATGGTCGGCTCGATCGAACGCGGCAGCATCTGGTCGATCCATGCCGTCAGACGGTCCCAGTCGCGCAACAGATAGAACGCCACCACCGGGATCAGCACCAGGTTGGTCAGCCACATCACCACGCCGATGCTGGAGCGGGTTATCTTGCCCAGCACGGTGGAGGCGACGTCGCCGATCGAATCCATGTGCTCCTTGATCGTCTGTACCAGGCGAGCGGTGTCGAACACGTCCGGATCGAGGCGCAACGTGTGCTGCACCCACGGCAGGGCCGTATCGCGTATCCATTCCACATAGCGCGGCAGGTTCTGCACCAGATTCTCGACCTGACGGGAAATCAGCGGAATCAACAACAGCAGAGCGCCGACGGCAAGCAGCGTGATCACGACAAACACGATCGTGACAGCAAGCGTGCGACCCAGGCCGATCCGCTCGAGGCGATCGGCAAGCGGATCACCCAGATAGGCCAGCATCCCCGCGACAGCGAACGGCATCAATACCGGCGCAAGCAGCCACAGCAAGTAGCAGATCACCGCCACGATGGCCAAGATCTGCCAGCGGCGGGAAACGTCCTGATTCATCGGCGAGTGAGTCGACACACGGCGTCCTTACGCAAGAAAAACAACGTCGGACCGTTGCGGCGCGATCATGGCCTCCGCATCAACGATCCGCTGCAAGTCATGACCGGCGATCAATGCAGCCAACGCAGGCTGGCATCGGCGCCATCGTGGTTTTCGCCCTGTAACAGGCGTCCGCCGGCGGTGAGGTTGGCCGACAAGGCATCCATCGGCAGGCCGGCCTTGACCGCGAACAGCATGCCATCGCCCTGCGCACTCAGCGTAGTTACCTGGCGCACCATCGGATCGGCACGCAAGGTGGAAAGCAGGTTGGCATAGTCCATCGCCGTATTGAGCCCGGTGATCCACAGCTTGCCGTCGACGTTGGCGGTACCGATCATATTGAGCTGCTTGCCCAGACGATCCGCAAGATTGTTGCCCGCATCGGCCTGCATCGCATTTTCATCGACGGCCTTGGTCGTCCAGCGCTGCTGCGGGCCGCCCGATACCAGGTTCCAGTCGGCCGTATTGCCATGAACCTGACCGACCAGCATCAGGCCGGTACGGTATTGCTTGGCAAGCGCCATCACTTCTTCGGCATCGATACTGGACACGGTGGGCGTGTCGCCGATTTTCTCCGGATCGGCCAGTACCGCGCCGTAGCCGCGGGTCGAGATGGTCTGGGTCAACGTCGCCAACGCGTCCTTGCCCAGCACCTTGTTGTCGTCGCCGCGTATCACCAGCAGGATCGGCGGTTTCACGCCGGCGCTGGCCACGCCCATCTGCGATACGGCGCGCTGCACCGCGGCCTGATCGAAAGTCACCGACAGGCTGAGGCCGGTCGCCACGCCAGGGGCGCCACGCTGATAGCGATACTGCTGCACCAGGCCCGGCGCGCCCTTGATGACATCGCCATAGCCGGCGCGACTGCGCAGATCCTGCCCACCAGCAACACGTGTCAGTACCTGACCCAGCCCCTCGCCAAACGCCTGATCGCGCACCGGTTCGGTGGTGTCCTTGACCGGCACGACTACCGTGTACGGCGACACCTGGGACTGGGCGTGGACCGCCGACAGCAGCATGAACAGGCTCAGCACGAAGCCGACGAGGAGCTGGCGAGGGAAGCGCATGGGGAGGGCTTGATCCAATGGGAAACGTGGAGAGTCTGCCGAATCTGGGCGTGAGCGTCCAATGATGGCGCTCCTGGAGATGCGTAGCGGCTCTCGGGCGGCGAATCGGGCGTCTCCCCTCCCCCTCTGCTAATATTGACCGTTTCCCAGCTACCCTCGCCGGAACCCGTCATGTCCGACGCCCTTACCTATCGCGCCGCCGGTGTCGATATCGACGCAGGCAATGCCGTCGTCGAGCGCATCAAACCTCTGGTCAAGCGCACCTTCCGCCCCGAAGTCATGGGGGGCCTGGGTGGTTTTGGTGGCCTGTTCGACCTGTCCGGTCGCTACAAGGAGCCGGTGCTGGTCTCCGGTACCGATGGCGTGGGCACCAAGCTCAAGCTGGCCCAGCAGTTGGGTCGCCATGACACGATCGGCATCGACCTCGTCGGCATGTGCGTCAACGATGTGCTGGTACAAGGCGCCGAGCCGCTGTTCTTCCTCGATTATTTCGCCACCGGCAAACTCGACGTGGACACCACCGTCGCGGTCGTCGGCGGCATCGCTAAGGGTTGCGAACTGGCCGGATGCGCGCTGATCGGCGGCGAGACGGCTGAAATGCCGGACATGTATCCGCCGGGCGAATACGACCTGGCCGGCTTTACCGTCGGCGCGGTCGAAAAATCCGAAATGCTCAGTGGCGAAGGCATCGTTGCGGGTGACGTCATTCTTGGTGTCGCCTCCAGCGGCCCGCATTCGAACGGCTACTCGCTGGTGCGCAAGATCGTCGAGCGCGCCGGCAGTCCGCTCGAGCTCGACCTTGGCGGCGTCAAGCTGGTCGACGCCCTGATGGCGCCGACCACGATCTACGTCAAGCCGATCCTGGAGCTGATGAAGTCCGTGCAGGTTCATGGCATGGCACATATCACCGGTGGCGGCTTGAAGGAAAACATCATTCGCGTGGTGCCGGACGGTCTGGCGCTGAAGCTCGATGCGTCCGCAATCGTGTTGCCGCCGGTGTTCGACTGGCTGATGCGCGAAGGTAATGTGGCACGCGAAGAAATGTGGCGCACCTTCAACTGCGGCGTGGGCTTCACGGTGATTCTGCCGTCCAGCGCGGTTGCGGCAGCTGCCGATTTGCTGAAGAAGCACGGTCTTGCCACCGCGGTGATCGGTGAAGTTGTCGCCGCCTCGGGCGACGAACGCGTCCATATCGGCTGATCAGACCGCCTGCCGCCCCGGCCAACGCCGGGGCCCAGCGTCTTCGACACCACCGCATGCCGACACCTTTGCGTATAGCCGTCCTTGCTTCGGGACGCGGCAGCAATCTGGCCGCGCTGCTGGCCGCGCGCGAGCGCGGCGAGGTTGCGATCGAACCCGTATTGGTCGCCAGCGACAAAGAAAGCGCCGGTGCGCTGCGTCTTGCCGAGGCGGCCAACATTCCGACGGTGGCGCTCAATCCACGCAGCTACGCGCAGCGCCGGGATTTCGACGCGGATCTTTTCTCACGCGTCGCCGACAGTGGCGCGGAGTTGATCGTGCTAGCCGGTTTCATGCGCATCCTCGACGGCGACACGCTGCGCCCCTGGGTCGGACGCATGATCAATATCCACCCTTCGCTGCTGCCCAAATATCGCGGGCTGCATACGCATCGGCGTGCGCTGGAAGCGGGCGATACCGAGCATGGCGCCAGCGTGCATTACGTTACCGCCGAACTCGATGGTGGACCGGTGATCGCGCAGGCACGCGTTGCCATTACGCCGCAGGACGATGAAGACAGCTTGGCGCAGCGGCTACTGGCGCATGAGCATCGATTGCTGCCTGCGGTGGTGGACTGGATTGCACAGAAGCGTCTGATGTTGGGCGAAGGCGATAGCGTGATGCTTGATGGTGTGATGTTGTCAGCACCGCTGCAGTTGCAGGATGGGCAGTTGCAGATGCAGACGCGACTTTAGGCAAAAGCCCCCCTCACCCCAGCCCTCTCCCCCGGCAAAGCCAGGGGAGAGGGAGCCAACTGAGGAAAGCCTCCTTGTTTCGCACTTGCGAAACTTAGCCCCCTCTCCCCTGGCTTTGCCGGGGGAGAGGGTTGGGGTGAGGGGGAAGCAATAGGCGATGCGAAGCGAGCCTTCAATTTAATCTCACGACGCTTTCCTACGGTCGTTCACATTGTCTGTTCATGATCGCCGCGTAGACTCCTGAACCTTATGAAGACACCTAACCGCGTTCGTACCGTCGCCGCCAGCCTGCTGCTGGCGCTCACCACCACCGCCGCCATGGCCGCCACGCCAGCGCCGTTTACCGCCAGGTATCAGGTACTGCAAGGTGGCCAAGCCATCGGTGAGGCGACCATCACCCTGAAGTCCGCCGGTGGTGGCAGCTGGGTCTACAGCAACGACGTGAAAAGCACGGGCGGCCTGGCCGCGGCGCTGGGTGCCAGCTCGAACGAGAGCTCGCGCTTCCGCATCAGCCAGGGTGCGCCGGAAACCCAGGTCTACGACTCGACCGTCAAGGCGCTCAAGACCAAGACACGCCATGTCGAAGTCGACGCGAACCATCAGGTAAGCGTCGACGAAGGCAAGGGTCCGTCGACCTATGCCGGCACCGCGGGCATGGTCGATCGCAACCTCGCCCCGCTTGCCGTGGGCTGGGCGCTACGCGACGGCAAACAGGCGATAACGCTGCCGGTCGCCGTAAAGCGCAATGTCGAAAACCAGCAGTTCAAGGTGACGGGCAAGGAAAGCGTGCAGGTCCCGGCCGGTACCTTCCAGGCCGAACGCGTCGAACGCACCGACGCCGACAAGGCTTTCAGCGCCTGGTACGTCCCGCAGAAATATCCGGTGCCGGTCAAGCTCGCGCAGAGCGACGGCGGCGACCTGACCCTGCAGCTGATCAGCTACCAGGGCGGCAAATAACGGGTTGAGAGTGGGGAGGAGTGAGATGAAGAGCAGTAACGCCACGGCGTACAACACTCACTCCTCACTCCTGACCACTCACTCCTATCAAGACGGCAGGCGGCGAATCTTCGCGCCCAGCACGCCCAACTTCTCTTCGATGTTCTCGTAACCGCGATCGATGTGATACACGCGGTCGACCGTGGTGTCGCCCTGCGCAACCAGGCCGGCAAGCACCAGGCACGCCGACGCGCGCAGGTCGGTGGCCATGATCGGCGCACCGCTCATCTTTGCCACGCCCTGAATGATCGCGGTGTTGCCTTCGAGGCGAATGTCCGCACCGAGGCGCTGCAATTCGTGTGCGTGCATGAAGCGATTTTCGAACACGGTTTCGGTGATCACGCCAACGCCTTCGGCGATGCAGTTCAACGCGGTGAACTGCGCCTGCATGTCGGTCGGGAATGCCGGGTAAGGCGCGGTGGTGATGTTCACCGCCTTCGGACGACGACCCTGCATGTCCAGCTCGATCCAGTCCGGACCGGTGGAAATATGCGCGCCGGCGTCTTCGAGCTTGGACAACACGGATTCAAGCGTGCTGGCACGCGCATTGCGCGCACGGACCTTGCCGCCGGTCATCGCGGCACCGACCAGGAAGGTGCCGGTTTCGATGCGGTCGGGCAGCACTTCGTATTCGGCGCCATGCAGGCGTTCCACGCCATGGATCACCATGGTCGAGGTGCCGGCGCCTTCGATCTGCGCGCCCATCGCGATCAGGCAGTTGGCCAGGTCGACGACTTCCGGTTCCTGCGCGGCGTTTTCGATGATGGTGGTGCCCTGGGCCAGGGCCGCGGCCATCATGATGTTCTCGGTACCGGTCACGGTGACCATGTCCATGGCGATGCGCGCGCCCTTCAGACGCTTGGCCTTGGCCTTGATGTAGCCGTTCTCGACAACGACCGTGGCACCGAGCGCCTCCAGGCCGCGGATGTGCTGGTCGACCGGGCGCGAGCCGATCGCGCAACCGCCCGGCAGCGAGACTTCCGCCTCACCAAAGCGCGCGACCAGCGGGCCGAGCACCAGGATCGACGCACGCATGGTGCGCACCAGGTCGTACGGGGCGAAATAACGGTCGGTCGAGCGCGGGTCGACCTGCATCTTCATGCGGTCGTCCAGTGTGAGCTGGGTGCCCATCTGGCCGAGCAGTTCGATGAAGGTGGTGACGTCGTGCAGGTGCGGCACGTTGCTGATCGCTACCGGCTCGTCGGCCAGCAGACAGGAAGCGAGGATCGGCAACACGGCGTTCTTGGCACCGGAAATGCCCACTTCGCCATGGAGCGGCTCACCACCGCTGATCAGAATCTTGGCCATCAAAAGTCCTTAAAGAGAATGTCTGGAGGGCGGTAGCGCGGTCGTCAGCGACGCGCGGCCACTTCCTCGGGCGTATAGGTTTTCAGCGCCAGGGCATGAATGGCCCCGCCCATCAGGTCGCCAAGGGTCGAATAGACCAGGCGGTGGCGGGCCAAAGGCAACTTGCCGGCAAACTGGCTGGCGACCACTTCGGCCTCGAAGTGCACGCCGTCATCGCCGCTGACATCGGCGCGCGCGCCGGGCAGGCCGGTTTCAATCATTGCCTGAATAGTGGCTGCGTCCATGGGGTTCCTGCTTGGAGCTGATGCGGCGGCGCCTGCGATAGAAGTGCATACTTCCATCCAACGCGCCGTCATATAACGGTAAAATGCGAATATGCCATGGTAATGGAAATCTTCTGTCGCAGAAACGACAGCGGTGCCCGTAGAGCCGTACGGCACAAAGGAGTGAGCCGAGCAACCGATCCCCCGGTCGGCAAGCTCACGGACCGCCGATCCTAGCCCCCGAGGACGCATGAACGCCCATATCGCACGCCCCAGCCAGCCCGCCTTGATCGACGCCGACGCCATCATCCATAGCGCCCGCACCGTGATCGCCACCGAGGCGGACGCGATCCGGGCGCTCGAGCCGCGCATCGGCCAGGATTTCGTCGAAGCCTGCCGGTTGATCCTGGGTTGTGCCGGCCGCGTGGTGGTGATCGGCATGGGCAAGTCCGGCCACATCGCCCGCAAGGTGGCGGCCACCCTGGCCTCGACCGGTACGCCGGCCTTCTTCGTCCACCCGGGCGAGGCCAGCCATGGCGACCTGGGCATGATCCTGCCGCAGGATGTAGTGCTGGCGTTGTCCGCTTCCGGCGAAACCGACGAAATCCTGTTCATCCTGCCGGTCATCAAGCGCCAGGGCATCCCGCTGATCGCCATGACCGGCAACGATCAATCGTCCCTGGCCACGCAGGCCGACCTGCATCTGGACACCAGCATCTCGGTCGAAGCCTGCCCGCTCGGCCTGGCGCCCACCGCCAGCACTACGGCCGCCCTGGTGATGGGCGACGCTCTGGCCGTGGCCCTGCTCGAAGCCCGCGGCTTTACGTCCGAAGACTTCGCCCGCTCGCATCCGGCAGGCAGCCTGGGTCGGCGCCTGCTGCTGCATATCAGCGACATCATGCATACCGGCGACGGCATCCCGACCGTAGCGCCCGACGCCAGCCTGACCCAGGCACTGGTGGAAATGACCCGCAAGCACCTGGGCATGACCGCGGTGATCGATGCCGACCGCCGCCTGCTCGGCGTGTTTACCGACGGCGACCTGCGCCGCGCGCTGGACGATGACGACGTGGACCTGCGCGGCGCCAGCGTCGCCGAGGTGATGACCCGTGGCCCCAAGACCATCGGTGCCGACAAGCTGGCCATCGAAGCCGCTCAGTTGATGGAAAAACATCAGATTCACGCCCTGCTGGTGGTCGATGAGCAGCAAAAGGTGGTCGGCGCGCTTAACATTCATGATCTGCTCCGCGCCCGCGTGGTGTGATGGCCGACTTAGGAGTAAGTGGCCAGGAGTGAGAAACGAGTAAGAGCGGCTATGCGCGTCAGGCCAACCAAACGGCCGGATACGCGTTTTCTTGTTGCCTCACGCTTTGCCACTCGACACTCACTTCTTATCTCTCGTTTCCAGCCTTCTACTACGACCGGACTACCCGTGCCTCAAGCCGCCTACCTCTCCGACGTCCCCGCCGAAGTCCTCGCTCGCGCCGCCAAGATCCGGCTGGCCGTGTTCGACGTGGACGGCACGCTGACCGACGGCCGGCTCTGGTACGGCGAAGACGGCCATGAGGCGAAGATTTTCCACGTGCACGACGGCCTGGGCCTGAAATTGTTGCAAAACAATGGTGTACAGGTAGCGATCCTGTCCGCACGGATCAGCCATCCCGTCGCCCTGCGCGCCGAAGAACTCGATATCGCCCACGTCTACCAGGGCCAGAACGACAAACGCGCCTGCCTGAACCAGTTGATCGATGCGCTGCAACTGAGCCCGGATCAGGTCGCCTTTGTCGGTGACGACCTGCCCGACCTGCCCGCGATGGCGATCTCGGGCCTGGCGATCGCCGTGGCCAACGCCCACCCCTGGGTGGCCGAGCGCGCTCACTGGCAAACCCGCCGAAGCGGCGGCCAGGGCGCGGCGCGCGAAGTGGCCGATCTGATTCTTGTCGCCCAGGGCCGCGTCGCCACGGAACAGGAGCGCTGGCGATGAAATTGCCGGGGTTCCTGCGCGATCGCGGCACACCCGCGCTGATCGTGCTGCTCGCGCTCGGCATCGCCGCCGCGCAAGGCGTGTACTGGTGGCTGGCGCCTTCGCCCAAGGTGAGCGACTTCGTCGGTCCGCCGCGTTCGGGCTATGTGCTGACCAATTTCCGGCTGTGGTCCTACGACGAGGACGGTCAACCGAGCTTCGGCATGAATGCGCCGCATCTGGAGCGCCGCGAGGGCGACGAGTCGCTGTACATCAACGCGCCCAAGTACGACCTGCCCTCCAACCAGCCCGGCGTACCGGACTGGTCGGGCGATTCGACCTATGCCTGGGTCGACAAGGCCGGCACCCTGCTGAAGCTGCAGGGTGCGGTCTATATGCACCGCCCGGCCTTTGCCGACACGCCAGCGGCCGACCTGCATACGTCCGAAGTGACCGCATGGCCAAAAGAAAATCGTATGCAAACCGACGCCCCGGCACAGTTGACCCAGGGCGACAGTAGAATGAACGGCATCGGCATGCGTGCCAACCTCAACGACAATCATCTGGAGCTCCTCAATGACGTCCACGGCACATTCGTCCCGCGCCCGCGGAGTCGTCCGGTACAGCCTGCTGCTCCTGGGGCTGCTCGCGCTGCAACCGGCGCTGGCAAGAAAGGATGACCGCGACAAGCCGATGAACGTCGAGCACGCCAATTCGTTCGACGGCTTCAACGCGCCCAACAGCATCACCACCCTCACCGGGAACGTGGTGATCACCCAGGGCACGATGAAGACCACCGGCAACCAGGCCAAGATCTATTTCGATGGCGACCAGAACGTCAGCCGCATGGTGATGACAGGTACGCCTGCGCACATCCAGCAGATCGACGATTCGGGCAACCTGATGACCGGTGACTCGACCCAGCTGGACTACGACAATATCAACGGCATCGCCGTGCTTACCGGCAATGCAGTGGTCAAGCAGCAGGGCCGCGGCGAAGCGCATGGCGACAAGCTCACCTACAACACCCAGACCAGCCAGATGAACGGCGAGAGCGGTGGCGACGGGCGCGTAGCGATGACGTTCATACCCAAGCCGCGTACCGACAAGGGCGCCAAGCCGGGCACGCCGCCGGCCAAGCCTGCGAGCAGCGCCTCGGCACCGGCGCCCGCCCAGTCCACGCCGACCAAGCCGCAGGGGCAGCCGTAATCCATGCTTTCTGCTGAAGGTCTGCAAAAGAGTTTCCGTACCCGCCAGGTCGTGCGCGACTTTGCCTTTTCGATTCGCGAAGGCGAGGTCGTCGGCCTGCTCGGCCCGAACGGCGCGGGCAAAACCACCTGCTTCTACATGATCGTCGGCCTGATCGAAGCCGATGCGGGCTTGATCAAGCTCGACAAACAGGACATCACCGGCCTGCCGATGCATGCCCGTGCCAAGCTGGGCATCGGCTATCTGCCGCAGGAAGCCTCGGTATTCCGGCGCCTGACGGTGTCGGACAACATCATGGCCGTGCTGGAATTGCGCGAAGGGCTGGATCAGCGCCAGCGCAATACCGAGCTGGAAAGCCTGCTCGACGAGCTGAAGATCGCGCACATCGCCGAACAGAAAGGCATCAGCCTGTCGGGCGGCGAACGCCGACGCGTGGAAATCGCCCGCGCATTGGCCGCGCAGCCGCGTTACATGCTGCTCGACGAACCGTTCGCGGGCGTCGACCCGATTTCGGTGGGTGAAATCCAGCGCATCGTGCGTCACCTGAAAGAGCGCGGCATCGGCGTGCTGATCACCGATCATAACGTCCGCGAAACACTCGGGATCTGTGACCGAGCCTACATTCTCAACGATGGCGAAGTGCTATCGCGTGGCACGCCGGCACACATCCTGGCCGACGAGAAGGTGCGTGAAGTCTATCTGGGCCGCGAATTCCGGTTGTAATCCGAATACCTGCCTAGTTTGTAGGAGCGGCTTCAGCCGCGACCTGCGGTTGCGCCACGGCTGGTCGCGACTGAAGTCGCTCCTGCAATGCGCCGCCACGACACGACGTTTTAACGTAACCCTGATCCAAATCACATTCGACTGTACGCTCTAGCCTCCCCCTGGCAACTAGGGCTATGGTCGCACCCGTTTATAGGGGTTAGGATGACCCCAGCTCATCTTTTCCCGGCTGGCATGAAAACCGGACTGCAGTTTCGCCTCAATCAGCAACTTACGCTCACGCCTCAACTTCAACAGGCTATCCGCCTGCTGCAGCTGTCGCAGTTGGAGCTGGAGGCCGAGCTGCGCCAGATTGCCGAGAGCAATCCGCTGCTCGAGTTCTCCGAAGAATCCACCGACAACGAAAACGCCGAAGACGGCAGCTTCGAAAGCGCTGTCGAAGTACCGGTGCCGTCCAGCACCAAGAGCAGCGACGATAGCGGCCCGGGCGACGACGCCGAAGCGCCGGACTGGAGCGACGGCCCCGGCGATCAGCCGATCGACTTTTCCAGCAGCGGTAGCGGTAGCGCCAGCCGCAGCAACGGCAATGGCGAAGAAGACGGCTTCGAGCCGCAGAACGCCGCGCCGGAAACGTTGCACGAACACCTGATGTGGCAGCTGAATCTGACGCATATGACGCCGCGTCAACGCACTATCGCAACGGTGCTGATCGATGCGGTCAATGCCGACGGTTATCTGAGCGAAGGCCTGGAAGCTGTCGCGGCCGCCATTCCCGCCGACTTGAAGGCGAGCCTCGACGAAGTCGACGGTGTGCGCCGCCTGCTGCAGCGTTTCGATCCCACCGGCGTGGCCAGCCTGGACTTGCGCGATTGCCTGCGGGTGCAGCTGGAGCAATTCGATCCGGACACGCCGCATATCGAACTGGCGCTGCGCATCGTCGACAACGAACTCGAATTGCTCGCGCGTAACGACGTCAGCAAGCTGGCGCGCCGTCTGCGCGCCGAGCCGGAAGAGATTTCCGCCGCGTCCATGTTGATCCGCAGTCTGGATCCGCGCCCTGGCGCGTCGATGGACCCGACACCGGTCGAATACGTTGCGCCCGACGTGTACGCGCGCAAGGACGGCGGCCGCTGGCGCGTGAGCCTCAATCCCGATTGCCAGCCGCGCCTGGGCCTCAACCAGCATTATTGCAATCTGATCGCGCAGGCGCGCGGCGAAGACGCCAGCTGGATGCGCGGACAACTGCAGGAAGCGCGCTGGCTGATCAAGAGCCTGGAATCGCGTGCGGAAACCTTGCTCAAGGTCGCCGAAGCCATCGTGCGTCGACAGAGTGCCTTTCTCGACTACGGCCCCGAAGCGATGCACCCCCTGGTGCTGCGCGAAGTCGCCGAAGAAGTCGGCATGCACGAATCGACCATTTCTCGCGTGACCACGCGCAAATACATTCACACGCCGCGCGGCACGTTCGAACTCAAGCACTTTTTTTCCAGTGGCGTTTCCACCGAAGACGGCGGCAGCGCATCGGCCACGGCTATCCAGGCGATGCTGCGCAAACTCGTCGACGCGGAAGACACACGCAAACCTTTATCGGACCAGGCGATCGCCGAAGAATTGCGCCGCAAGGGCATTCAGGTGGCACGTCGCACGGTTGCCAAATATCGGGAGGCCATGCGCATACCAAGTTCGAGCGAGCGCCAACGCGCCAATTGATCGGTACGTAAGAAATAAATTCGCGCTTGCGGGAACTTGATCGCGCCAGGAATGTTCCCAGCTTATGACTGATGGTGTGTCCTCACACCCGAGGATGCATCCAACCCAGGCCGCGAAACGCGGCCAGCATCATGAGGAGGCGCAACATGCAATTCCAACTCAGCGGTCAGCAGATCGAAGTCACACCGGCCCTGCGCGAGCACGCTACCGCCAAGCTCGACCGCCTTACCCGCCTCGACGAAAAGATATTGAGCCTCAATATCGTTCTCTCGGTCAGCAAGCTGCAGCAGAAAGCCGAAGGCAATCTGTCGGTCAATGGCAGCGTGCTCCACGCCGAGGCCGTCGAATCGGACATGTATGCCTCCATCGACGTCCTGTTCGACAAGCTCACCGCGCAATTACGCAAACACCGCGACAAGATCTGCGACAAGCACCAGCGTGAAGTGCGCGCGGAGCGGCAGTACGGTTGATCTCGCGGGGGCCGGCTAGAGCAAGAGCCCCCTCATCCCAGCCCTCCCCCCCGGCAAGCCGGGGGAGAGGGAGCAAAACCAGTACCTCTCCCAGGCCATAGCCCCTGCCCCGGACGCATTCCGGGGCGCGTCCTTGTGCTGCAGGGCACAAACGGATCCAAACTGGCACAATATCGCCAGGTGCCGCTCGCGCGGCCAAAGGGACTCCGCTTGGACCGCCTCACCGCTCGACAACTCTACGATGGCGTACACGAACGCATGGCCTTGCGCTGGGTGTCGGGCATGCGTGGGGAAGCGCGCGTGCTCGAACATGGCGTCACCATCAGCCGGCGCCCGTCGCTGATCGGCTATCTGAACGTCATCTACCCCAACAAAATCCAGATCATCGGCACGGAAGAACTCAACTTCCTCGATGGGCTGGATTCGCGCCAGCGCTGGGAAGTGATCAACAAGATCGCGGCGTACCAGCCGGTGGCAATCATCGTGACCAAGGATCAGGCGATCCCCTCCGATCTGCGCGAAGTCGCCGAAGAGACCAATACGCCCCTGTGGATCAGCTCCAAGCGCGGCCATGAGCTGCTGACCTGGATGCAGTACTACCTGGCGCGCATGCTGGCGCCGCGCATCACTCTGCACGGGGTGTTTCTCGAAGTCTTTTCGATCGGCGTGCTGATTACCGGCGAGTCCGGCTCGGGCAAAAGCGAGTTGGCGCTGGAACTGATCAGCCGCGGCCATCGCCTGGTGGCCGACGATGCCACCGAATTCACGCTGATCGCGCCGGATGTCATCGATGGCACCTGCCCGGAGCTGCTGCAGGACCTGCTCGAAGTCCGCGGCCTGGGCGTCCTGAACGTTCGGGAGATGTTCGGCCATACCGCCGTGAAGCCCTCGAAGTACCTGCGACTGGTCGTGCATCTCAAGCCACTGCGAGACGGCGAGGACACCGATGGCATGACTCGCCTTACCGGCGACGTCGGCCGCCGCGAGATCCTGGAAGTGCAGGTTCCGCTGATCACCATCCCTGTGGCACCGGGTCGCAACCTGGCGGTCCTTGTGGAAGCGGCTGTGCGCAGCCATGTATTGAAGAGCAAGGGCATCGATCCGGCGCAGACCTTTATCGACCGCCAGGCGCACCAGATGCGCCGGTTGCCGCCCTGGTAACAGAGAACCTTCATGAGCGATTCCCCGCAACTGGTTCCTAGTATCGAACCTGACGAAACCCACCTGATCGTCCTGACCGGCATGTCCGGCGGCGGCAAGACCGTCGCCCTGCGCGCGCTGGAGGACTTGGGGTTCTATTGCGTCGACAACCTGCCCACCGCCCTGCTGCACGAGCTGGTGCGCACGGTGATCAAGAACGACAAGAGCGGCCAGCGTCGGCATATCGCCGTCGGTATCGATATCCGCAACCGTGGCGACGATTTCCGCCAGGTGCCGGAGGTGATGTCCGAACTGGCATCGGCCGGTGTGCAGGTGCATCTGATCTTTATCGATTGCCGCGACGAGATTCTGATCAAGCGCTATTCGGAAACCCGCCGCAAGCACCCGCTTTCGGCCCGCGGGCTGTCGCTGGCCGATGCGATCGCCGAGGAACGCCGGATTCTGCGCCCGCTGTCTTCGCTGGCCGAAAAGGTCATCGATTCGAGCGAACTCAACGTGCACCAGCTGCGCCGCCTGATCGCCACCGGCTATGCCGAGGCGACCAAGGGCCTGACCCTGATGTTCGAATCGTTCGCCTATCGCCGCGGCCTGCCGCCGGACGCCGACTTTGTTTTCGACGCGCGCTGCCTGCCCAACCCGCACTGGGACGCGCGTCTGCGCCCCTATTCAGGCAAGGACGCACCGGTACGCGAATTTCTGGACCAGCAACCGCTGGTAGGTGAGTATTTCGCCGATACCAGCCGCTGGCTGGACAATTGGCTGCCGAGATTCGAGCAGGACGACCGCAGTTATGTGACTATCTCCATCGGATGCACCGGGGGACGCCACAGGTCGGTGTATCTGGCCGAGAAACTGGCCGCGCATTACCGCACGCAACGAGAAAACGTGCTGATCTTCCACCGCGAGCTTGAGTAGTAGTAGCCATCATGCACGCCATTGAAAACCACCAGGGGACACTGCGGCCATGAGCGTCGGAGTGATGTTGATGACGCACGAGGCCGTAGGCCAGGCGTTGATCTCGGCGGCACATCACGTGCTGCCCAAGTTGCCGTTGAACATCCAGGCCGTGGAAGTTCCAGGCCAGGCCGATCCGGATGTCATGCGCACGCTCACCGAGCGGCATGCGCGCGAACTGGATCAAGGCGAAGGGGTGCTGGTGCTGGCCGACCTGTATGGCGCCACGCCGTGCAACATCGGCCTGTCGCTCAGCCCGCTGGGCGTTCGCTTGCGTTGCGTCTCCGGCCTTAATTTGCCGATGCTGCTGCGCGTACTCAATTACGCGGAAAAACCACTGGACGAGTTGGCGGAAATTGCCGCGAGCGGTGGCCGCGGAGGGATTTTCATCGATCATGCTTGAGAAAGACATCGTTATATCGAACAAGCTCGGCCTGCACGCACGCGCCTCGGCCAAACTGGTACAACTGGTGCAGGGTTTCAAATCCACCGTATGGCTGGTCAGCAGGGGCCGTGAAGTCAATGCACAAAGCATCATGGGCGTGATGATGCTCGCCGCCGGCCTCGGTACACCACTGACGATCCGCGCCGATGGCCCGGACGAACAGAATGCATTGGAGGCGGTGGTCGCGTTGTTCGATCGAAAGTTCGACGAAGGGGCGTAAGGATGGAATGGGGAAACGGTGATAACGCCAGGCAAGAAAAAACCGGCATGCAACTGATGGCCGTCTGTCGTTGTCTGATGCCGCGCTTGCCCTCTTCCCCACCGCTTCCACCATCGAGACCGCTTGCATGAGGCATCTGTTGCCTGGCACGACCGCATCACGAGGCATGGCATTAGGTCGTGCGCGACTGGTACAGCCGAGCCGTTATCTGGTCGACACCCGCCCGCTGGGCGAAGATGAAGTCGACAGCGAAATCGAAAAGCTGCATCGGGCACTCGACACGGCGCGCCTGGAGTTGCGCGAACTGCGCGGCAAACTGCACGGCGCGCTGGCACGCGAAGTCAGCGAATTCATCGATGCACACACTCTGTTGCTGGACGACCCCGAGCTGCTGCGCGGGCTCGATGATCTCGTCCGCATCGGCCATTACCGCCCCGGCGCGGCGCTGAAGAAGCAGCGCGATCGCCTCGCCGCCATCTTCGAGGCAATGGATGATCCTTACCTGCGCAGCCGCAAGGAAGACATCGACCAGGTCATCAACCGCGTGATCTCGGCGCTACAGCGCCAGACCAGCGTGGAAGAGCGCAAGATCGCCGCACGCGTGGGCGAGATCCTGATTGCCGACTCGATCGCGCCGGCCGACATGGCACACCTGGCCGGCAACGGCCTGCTGGGTGTCGTCGCCAGCTCGGGCAGCCCGTATTCGCATAGCGCGATTCTCGCGCGCAGCCTCGACTTGCCGATGCTTGTCGGCGTGCGCGACGCACTTTCGACCATTCACGACGACGACCTGATCCTGCTCGACAGCGAGCGCGGCGAAGCGGTCGTGCATCCGACCGCGCAGGATCTCTCGCGCTACCGCGCCTGGCAGCGCGAAGCCGCGCAGGAAGGCCGCCGTCTTGCCACCCTGGCGAACGCGCCCACGCGCACCCGCGACGGGGTGGATATCCGCCTGTACGCCAACGCCGAAATGGCGCCCGACATCGCTTCTGCGCGCGCACGTGGCGCCGATGGCGTGGGGCTGTATCGCACCGAATTCCTGTTCTTGCGTCATAAGGGCCTGCCCTCCGAAGACGAGCAGTTCATCGCCTATCGCGACCTGGTACTCGGCATGGGCGGCCTGCCGGTCACCATTCGCACGCTCGACCTGGGCGCCGACAAAGCCGATGCCGCGGGACTGGCCATCCGTGGCGAAGAAAATCCCGCGCTCGGCGTGCGCGGCGTGCGTCTGTCGCTACGCTATCCCGCCGTATTCACCACGCAGATTCGCGCGATCCTGCGTGCAGCGTGCTATGGCCCGGTCCGCGTGCTGGTGCCCATGGTGACCCAGCCAGACGAGCTCATCGCCGTACGCACGCTGTTCAAGCTCGCTCGCCAGGAACTGAAGCGCGAGAACGTCGACCTGCCGGAAAAACTCTCGCTCGGCGCCATGATCGAAGTGCCCGCCGCGGCCATCAATGTGCGCGAGTTGCTCGAGCACGCCGACTTCCTGGCCATCGGTACCAACGATCTGGCGCAGTACGTGCTCGCCGCCGACCGCGGCAACGACGCGCTGGAAAATATCTACAACCCCTTGCAGCCGGCCTTGCTGCGCCTGATCTCGCACGTGCTCACCGCCGGCCGACGTGCCAGGAAGCCGGTCAGCCTGTGCGGCGAGATCGGCGGCGACGTGAACTTCACCGCGATGCTGCTGGCGTTGGGCCTGTGCGAATTCAGCATGCACCCCGGCCAGTTACTGCCGGTACGCGATCGCATCGCGTCGCTGGACTTTCATATGCTGCGCAAGCATGCGCCGAAGCTGATACGCGCGCGTTCGCATGAAGAAGTAGCCGAGATGCTCGGCAAGATCATGATTGCCTCGCAAGCCGTGTGCAGCGAGTCGATCAGCGTCAACGCGCCGGTGCTATGACCGGTGCAAATGCAGCCAATAGCTTCTTCAGTGCCTTGAGTGCGGCTTTAGGCGTTTCGTCGTACTGAGCGCGAATAATCGCGCCGTCGATCGCTACGGCGATCGCGACAGCATCGCCAGCGCGACGTGATGCCGGTGACAGATACCGGGCTATCGCATCGACCATCGACTCCTTGTGCAGGCGCGAGACCTCCAGTACATCGGGCAAGCTGCCGCCCAGTTCCACTACGCTGTTGATGAAAGCGCAGCCACGAAACGTATCGGTCTCGAACCATTCCTGCATGGCGGCAATGACTGCCGCCGCAATCTTGCCCTCGCCCGCTCCATGTCTGGCCAAGGCATCGGTAAACCAATCCATCCAGCGCTCGTGACGATAGTCGAGAAATGCGCGGACGAGATCGTTCTTGCTGGGAAAGTGGCGATAGAACGTCACCTTCGTCACACCCGACTCGGCAATCACGCGATCGATGCCGGTGGCACGCACCCCGTCGCTGTAGAACAGGTCGTGGGCGGTCAGGAGGATGCGGTCGCGGGCGGAGGGGATTGTGGTCTGGCTGGCCATGACTCGCATGGTAGACAAGTCTGTCTACATTGGCTAGCCTTGACGTGTAGACAAGTCTGTCTACCCACCTTTATGGATTCCCGCCATGACGACCAAGCCACCCGTTCCGCCGTTCACTGAAGAAACCGCCAGGCAAAAAGTCCGGCTCGCCGAAGACGCCTGGAACAGCCGCGATCCCGAGCGGGTGTCGTTGGTCTATACGACCGATACGCATTGGCGCAATCGCGCTGAATTTATCGATGGGCGTGAGGCGGTGCGCGCGTTTCTCGAGCGCAAATGGGATAAGGAACTGGACTACCGGTTGATCAAGGAGCTGTGGGCCTTTGCCGGCAACCGCATTGCGGTGCGATTTGCCTATGAGTGGCATGACGATTCAGGACAGTGGTATCGCAGCTACGGCAACGAGAACTGGGAATTCGATGCGGATGGGCTGATGAAGTATCGCCATGCGAGCATCAATGACCAGCCGATCAAGGCTGATCAGAGGAAGTTTCATTGGGCGCAGGGGCGGCGACCGGATGAGCATGTGGGGTTGAGTGAGTTGGGGTTCTAGAGCCCCCCCTCCCCCCAACCCTCTCCCCCGGCAAAGCCAGGGGAGAGGGAGCAAAAGCACGCAGTGTTGAAGACTTGCCTCAATCAGCCCCCTCTCCCCTGGCTTTGCCGGGGGAGAGGGCTGGGGTGAGGGGGCCGGGTGCTCGCGAAATACTTTCCTACCCCTCTCTAAACCTCACCGATCAACTGTCGCCAGAAACGCCTCAAGCAGCGCCCCACGATACTTCCCCTTATGCAACAACAACGACAGTTTCCGATGCAGATCCAGGAACGGCGTCTTCAGCACCTTCAACCGCCCTGCCGCTACCGCATCGACTACCGCAACCTGTGGCAGGCACGCAATGCCTAAACCCGCAACAACGGTTTGCTTGATCGCTTCGGTCTGATCGAGCTCCAACACCGTTTCGCCCGGCGGCAATTGCGCCAATGCGCGCTCGCTGGTGACACGGGTTGCCGAGCCGGGTTCGCGCAGTACCCAGCGCGCGCCAGCGAAATCGGCAGGCTGCAGACGGCGTTTGCGGGCGAGCGGATGGTCCGGTGGCGCGCACACGACCAGATCGTCGTCGCGCCATGGGCGCAGCTCCAATGAGGGGTGCGCCACCGGGCCTTCGACACAGCCGATATCCAGCGCGTGTTCGAGCAATGCGTGCGCGATCGCATCGGTGTTGGCGACACGCAGCCGTACGGCAACCTGCGGATGCTTGCGTACGAAATCACCCAGCAATTCACCGACCCGGTAATTGCCCACCGTGTTGCTCGCACCAATGCGCAGCTCGCCACCCAATGCCGCCTCACGACCGCTACGGCGACCAAACTCCGCATGGCGCTCCAGCAGCTCCTGTGCCAATGGCAGGAGTTCTCGTCCACGTGCATTGAGATGCAAGCGCCCTCGCTCACGGGCAAACACCGGGGATCCGAGCAGACGCTCCAGCTCGGCCAGCGCCATGCTCGCCGCGGGCTGGGTGAGATGCAGCGCATCGGCGGCGGCGCGCAGGCTGCCGTGCAAGGCCGTCTGTACGAAGACTTCGAGCTGGCGCGGGCTGATATGAAGCATAAGCTTATCTTATGCCATCTATCAGTAATTCCAAGTTTTCCTGATAAGTGGCACGCAGGACAATGGCGGCGCCCCCAAGGAATCCCCCATGTCAGCCCCTGCAGCGTCACTTCCCCTCCCCAACCTCGGTCAACGCATGCCGGGACTCATTCTCGCCATCGTCGTCGCGCTCGTCGCTCTGGGGCTCGGCCACCTGATGCCGTTGGTCGGCGGTCCGGTGTTCGGCATCGTGCTAGGCATCCTGATCCGCAATCTGGTCGCGCCAGGGGCGCAATTCACGCCGGGCATCCAGTTCGCCGGCAAGCAGATCCTGCAGTGGTCGATCATTGCGCTCGGCTTCGGCTTAAGCCTCAACCAGGTGGCCAAGACCGGGCTGGAATCGCTCTCGGTGACCCTGGTAACGATGACCGTAGCCTTTCTCGCCGCCTGGGGCCTGGGTCGCGCGCTCAAGGTGCACGACAAGCTCAAGATTCTGATCGGCGTGGGCACGGCCATTTGTGGCGGCTCGGCGATTGCCGCGGTGACGCCGATCATCAAGCCGGACGAACACGATACGGCCTTTGCGATCTCGACGATTTTCCTGTTCAATCTGGTCGCTGTGCTGCTGTTTCCCCTGCTCGGCCATCTACTGCATCTGTCCGACCTGGGTTTCGGTCTGTGGGCGGGTACCGCAATCAATGACACCTCGTCGGTCGTCGCCGCCGGTTACAGCTTCAGCAAGGAAGCGGGCGATTACGCCACCATCGTCAAGCTGACGCGTGCCACGTTGATTATCCCGGTGTGCCTGGTCCTGGCTTTTGCGGTGGCCTGGCGCGAAAAGAAAAAGGGCAGCACCGACTTCAGCCTGCGCCGCATCTTTCCCTGGTTCATCCTGTGGTTCCTGGTTGCCTCGGCGATCCGTACCGCCGGCCTGCTACCCACAACGATCCTGCCGGCGATTCACGTACTGGCCGAATTCCTGATCATCGTCGCGCTGACCGCGATCGGCTTGTCGGCCAACCTTCGCAAGATGGCGTCGACCGGACTGCGTCCGATCCTGCTCGGCCTGGGTGTGTGGGCTGCGGTGTCGATCAGCAGCTTGCTGGTACAGCTGGTCATCGGCCAGCTGTAAGCAACTTCAGGCGCGACCCTGTTCGACCAGGGTCAGCGCTACCTTGTCGCGCAGATAGACCGGCAAGGCGAGCTCCGGCGCATGCGCATGGCCGGCTTGAAACTCGCGTACGGCAAGCTCCGCCACATGACGCGCCTGCGGATAACGCGCACCATCGGCCCACACCGGTGCCGACGGCAAACGCTCGCGCAACACGGCCTCATACGTTGCCCAACCACTGCCCACGACCTGCCACGATGTTGCTTCAGGCAGGCTCAGCGTATCGGCAGTGCCGACACGCTCGGCATCGAGCGATACCAGACCACCTTGCCCATCGCTGCGATAGCAGGCCGCGTAGATTTCGCCCATGCGGGCATCGATCACCGCGAGAATGGCTGCATCGTCACGCTCGGCTTCCAGCGCCAGGGCCGCCAGCGAGGAGACGGTAATCACTGGACAATCCAGCGCCAGTGCCATGCCCTGCGCCAGCGATACGCCCAGGCGCACGCCGGTAAATGCACCCGGCCCGCGGCCAACCGCGATCGCGTCGAGCGCATGGCGCCCCAAGCCGGCTTCGGCCAGCAGGGCATCGGCCATCGGCAACACCAGCTCGGCGTGTCGCCGCGGTGCCAGCTCGCTGCGCGCGATGATTTGATCGCCGTGCACGAGGGCGACGGAACAGGCTTCGGTGGCGGTTTCGATGGCAAGCAGGTTCATAGCGTTTCCATGGTAGCCGGATCGGGGCGTGCGGCGGAAATCGGCGCGTAGGCATACCAGTCGATGCGACGGGTCAAATACATCATCAAGGCAACCGCGGCAAGCAGGGCGAAGGCGCCGACCAGCAGGGCATATTGCTCGGCGGCAATCAGCCCATAGAGCAACGTATAAACCAGCGCTAACGCGCCGCCGAGCAGCAGGCCGGCACGCCGTGCACGTAGCACTGCGGCAGCATAGCCACCGACAATGACAACCACTGCTACAGCTGCCAAGGCGTAAGCCAGCGCAAAGCCGATCTGCTCGGACAGCGCCAGCAGCACCACATAGAAGGTCGCCAGCGCTGCGCCGATCAGCAAGTATTGCACCGGGTGCACGCGCAATCGCTTCAGCACTTCGAACAGAAAGAACACCACGAAGGTCATGCCGATAAACAGCAGGCCGTATTTCACCGCACGCTCGTTGCGTTGATAGATATCGACCGGCTGATACAGCTGCACACCGAATGCCGAGGCACTCATGGCCTGCCCCACGCCAGCGTCGCTGTATTCCCAATGCTGACCGTAACTGCGATTGAGATCGGAAGCGTGCCAATGTGCGCTGAAGCTCTTTGCCGACACCTCGCGCTCCACGGGCAAGGCCGCGCCGATAAAACTCGGGTCGCCCCACGGGGCACGTATCGTCACGTCGCTATTGCGCCCCAAGGGCAGCACCTGCAACGACTCGGTACCCGCCAATTGAAGCTGCAACTCGAATTCGATCGGCTGATCGCCCAGCGCATCGAGATCGATCGGCACCACCACACTGGACAGGTCGCTCATGCGTTCTGCTGATGAAGCGAAGCGCGCAGGCTTGCCGTTGATGCGCAGATCGCTTGCGTCTCGCAGTCCACGCAGATCGCTCAGGAGCAGTCGCACCTCCGCCTTGCCAGGCTGCCACTGCGACGTGCTGGCCTGGCGCGCCTTGAGCAGATCCTCCGGCGAGAAGCGTCCGCTGATGTGCACGGACGACAGGTAGACCGGCGCGGCATAGATGCCATAGCTGCGTGTCTGCACCTGCATCGTCACGTCGGTTTTCAATGTGTCGGGCAGCACCGCGTCGGTGGTGGCGATCGTGCGCGTCGTCTGGTTGTCCGCCAGCAGCGCCGTGCGTTGCCCCGGTACCGCCAGCAACAAACCGCCAAGCACCTGGCGGCCACCCCATCCCTGGGCGATCTGGGTGACTGCCGTTTCGCGCAGCGCTTGTCGCTCGGTCACCAGAGTTTGCACCTGGCCGAGCGGGATCAGCATCAGCAATGCCAGCAGCCCGACACCCAGGACCTTGGCAGTCACGGTATGAAACCAGCTTTTCACGATGCGACCCCATTCCTTGTTGGAAACGATCGCATGACAGCACGCCCATCCGTCGCCAGCCGGGCCTGCCCTGGCAGCGCGCGGCGCGACAAGGGGCAAAGTTATGGCGCTGCGTTCTCGTCGAACTGGGGCGAGGCAGCGCGGGCAAAAAACGCCTGCACATCGGCGATCTCCCGCGTTCGTGGCATGGGCGGCAGGCTGGCCAGAAAAAGCTTGCCGTAGCCTTTGCCGGTAAGGCGCGGATCGCACAGCACCAGCACGCCGCGATCGCGCACGTCGCGAATCAGGCGCCCGGCACCCTGCTTGAGCGCGATGACCGCGCTGGGCACCTGCCAGCCCATAAAGGGATTGATACCCGACTGTTCGAGCGCTTCCAGACGTGCCTGCAAGACCGGATCATCGGGTGCCGCAAACGGCAGCTTGTCGATGACCACTACCGAGAGCGCCTCGCCCTGCACGTCGACGCCTTCCCAGAAGCTTGCCGCACCGAGCAATACGCCATGGCCGCTGGCGCGAAACTCTTCCAGCAGACGGTGGCGCGGTGCATCGCCCTGGACGAACAAGGGCCACGGCACGCGTTCGCGCAACAGATCCGCCGCGCGCCGCAAGGCACGATGCGAGGTGAACAGCAGGAACGCACGGCCGTTCGATGCCTCCAGCACCGGCATGACCGCATCGATGACGCGTTCGGTGTAGTCGCGTGCGGCCGGATCGGGCAACCCTGGAGGGAGATAGCACAACGCCTGTTCGCGATAGTCGAACGGGCTTTCCAGGCTAAGCGTCTGCGGATCGTCCAGGCCGAGCTGCCGCGCGAAATGTCCGAAGTCGCCAGCGACCGAAAGCGTGGCCGAGGTATGGATCCATGCTGCCTGGGTACGCTCACGCAAGCCGCGCAGCGGTGCGGCGAGATCCAGCGGTGTGGCATGCAGCGCAAAGCCGCGCGGGAACTGCTCGTACCAGCGTACATCCTGTTCGCCATCGCCTTCGGCGATGCGGTCGAAACGCTCGCTTAGCGTGGATGCACGTTCGTAGACGTTGGCAAAACCGCGCGAGCGCTCGGCCTGGGACGCCAGCACATCGGCCAGCGCGGCGATCAACTCGCGCACGTCCCGCATCGCCTCACGCACATTGGCGTGGCTCTCGAGCAAATGGAACGGGCCGCGCTGCGGCAGCGGGTCGAGTGTCAGGCGCAATCTGCGCACCGCATCCTGCACGGCCTCGACCGGTTCGAGCACGGCACCGATTGCACCGGTGATGCCGTTGCATTCGTTCAAGCTGTCCTGCGCCAGTTCGGTCAACTGGCGCGCGCTGATGCTCTGCGAAAAGAACTGTCCGGCCAATTCGGGAATCTGGTGCGCCTCGTCCAGAATAAAGGCTTGCGCACCGGGCAGGATCTCGCCGAAGCCTTCCTGCTTCAAGGCGAGGTCGGCGAACAGCAGATGATGATTGACCACCACGATGTCCGCTTCCTGCGCATCCCTGCGCGCCTTGATCACGTGGCAGTCGTCGTAGAACGGACACTCCACGCCCAGGCAGTTTTCCGGCGTGGATGTCACGCGCGGCCATAGCGAGGATTCTTCCGGGACTTCGGCCAGCTCCATGCGGTCGCCGCGTCGCGTGCGTGCGGACCAGGCGCGTATCGATGCCAGCTGCGAGGCCTGCGCGCGATCGAACGTGGCGCCTTCGCGCACCGTCTGGTCCAACCGATACAGACACAGATAGTTGGAACGCCCCTTGAGCAAGGCGGTTTTCAGATGGGTTCCCAGCACCGAATGCACGCGCGGCAGATCGCGGAAATACAGCTGGTCCTGCAATGCCTTGGTACCGGTCGATACGATCACGCGATCGCCCGACAGCAAGGCCGGCACGAGATACGCATAGGTCTTGCCGGTACCGGTGCCCGCCTCGGCGATCAGGATGTCGCGCTCGGCGATCGCGTGCTGTACCGCCCGCGCCATCACCTGCTGCGCTTCGCGCGGCAGGAAGTTCGGCAAGTCGCGGGCGAAGGGGCCGTCCGCACCGAGCAGTGCGGAGATATCCGGGTCGGTCATCGGGCTAGTATCGCCGATTTGGGGGTGGCATCTCGCGAAAGTTTGGCCGCTGTGATTGATGCGGAACGTCTTCGGGGAGACTCTGACGACCCATCCTATCCGTCATTCCGGCGGAGGCCGGAATCCACTCCTCGGCGCCAATGCTTGCCATATGCGATCTGACAGGCGAGGACTGAGGGATGGATTCCGGCCTTCGCCGGAATGACGATGAAAACTGAGGTTTTTTTAGGGGTTCTCTCTAATTGCGGGTCGGTCGCGACTGAAGTCGCTCCTACAAATACCTTTGAGCGGTCTCTATCCCATCAATAACGCGGCACGCCCTCGACATGGCACTTCTGTACCCACTTGCGCGCACTGGCGGCAGCGGCCTGGTCGCCCGCGCGATCGCGCAGCTCGACGATGGTCTGCCAGTTGCGTGCGCATAGCGGCCCCAGGCGCGGACCCAGCTCCCATGAATGGTGGGCCAGCTTTTCGGCGCCGGCATAGTCATGCAAACGGATCGCTACTTCGGCACGATCCTGCAGCAAGTCCGGCGAATCGGGGCTGAGCTTGATCGCCTGATCGAGCTTGCTCGCCGCGTCCGCATAACGACCGGCAAGTGCGTCGGCGTTGGCGCCGTCCTGCAATGAGGTCACGCCGGGGTCGCGTAACGGATTGACGTCGATGATCGACTTTTCTTTATCGCCGGCGGCCTTGATGGACGCGATGATCAGACTGTCGGCACGCACCTGCGGAGCCGGCGGTGCGGGTGGCTCGGGCGTGACGCAGGCTGCAAGCAACAGTGCAGTGAGAGCCAGCGGGAAATGTTTCAGTAAAGACATGAGGTCAATCTCGTGCGGGCGCAGTGGAGGCCGGGGCGGGTTGGTCCTGACCGCCGCCGAACAGATTCTCGACATGTTGCCAGAAGCAGCCTTCCGTGTTGGCGGCCAGCGTACCGGCAATCACCGCGAATTGCCTTGCGCCCTGACATGAAGGGTCGGTGCGCTTGCCTTCCTGCGGATTGATCCAGGCCAGCTCCAGGTTTTCACCCACCGCCAACGGCAGCGGCCGCGTCGGCAGTTTGCGGAACAGCTCCTGCCACACACGCAAGCTGCCGGTGGCGCCGTACAGGCCGCTCGGCTTGTTGTCGTCGCGTCCCATCCAGAACACCGCCAGATGATCGCCGGTGAAGCCGGCGAACCAGCTGTCGCGCTGGTCGTTGCTGGTACCGGTCTTGCCTGCTGCGTTGAGCACACCGAGACTGGAATTGCCGATGGCCGCCGCCGTGCCCGATCGCACCACCTGCTGCATCGCCCAGGTGGTCAGGCGCACGGCGTCCTGATATTCGCCCTTGCCACCCTTCACCTCATAACGCTTGATGGTGCGGCCGTCACCATCGACCACGCCGCGCACCGCGAGTAACGGCAATGCATGGCCATCGGTGGCGATGTACTGGTAGAGCTGCGCGACTTGCAGCGGCGACAGATCCTGCGCACCCAGCAGCAACGAGGGGCTCGGGTTCACGTCCTGCAGCCCGAACGATTCCAGGAAAGCCTTGATGCGCGGCACGCCAACTTCCATACCCAGATGGATAGTCGCCAGGTTCCACGAATGAATCAGACCATCGACCATCGGCACCAGGCCATGAACATCGTGCTCGTCATTCTGCGGCGTCCACATCGTGCCATCGGGCTGACGCATGGCTACCGGCGAATCGTCGATCAGGGTCGAAAGATTCCATCGCGACGGATCGGTCAATGCCACCAGATACACGAACGGCTTCATCAACGAACCGATCGGACGACGCGCATCGATGGCGCGGTTGAAGCCCTGGTCGCCCGGCTCCTTCGAACCGACGATCGCCAGCACGTTGCCGGTCTGTGCGTCGGTCACCACGCCAGCCGCCTGCGCAGCATCGCCGCGCTTGCCCAATGCCTTGGCAGTGGTGGTGATGGCCTGTTCGGCGTAGAGCTGCGCGGCCGGATCGAGCGTGGTGAAGATGCTCAGATTGCCGGCGCTCAACGTGTCGTCATCGAAATCGCTGGTGATCTGCGCACGCACCAGCTGCATGAAGGCCGGGAAGCGGTTATGCGGCAACTGGCCCGCGCTGGCCAGCCCCAGCGGTGTCGCCTGCGCCGCCTTGCCCTGCTCGGCGGTCAACAAGCCCGTGTCGACAAACTGTTGCAGCACCAAGTTGCGGCGCGACAGTGCATGATCGGGGTAGCGGCGCGGATCGTAGTAGCTTGGCCCCTTGACCATGCCCACCAGCAAGGCTACCTCCTGCGGACGCAGATCTTCCATGCGGCGGCCGAAATAGAACTCCGATGCGGCGGCAAAACCATGCACCGCCTGTCCGCCTTGCTGGCCGAGGAAGACCTGATTGACGTACGCCTCAAGGATGCGGCCCTTGTCGTAATGCGCTTCGATCAGGATCGACATCAGCGCTTCGTTGAACTTGCGCGTGAAATTCTGATCGCGATCGAGGAACAGGTTGCGCACCAACTGCTGGGTCAGCGTCGAACCGCCCTGCACCGTGTGCCCGGCGCGCAGATTGGCAAAACTCGCGCGCAGGATCGCCGACAGATCGATACCGAAATGATGCTTGAAGTCGCGATCCTCGACCGCCTGCAAGCCACTGAGCAACAGCGGCGGCACATCGGCCAGACGCACGATGCGGCGCTCTTCCTGCGAGGCACCGTACAACGTGGCGATGCGCGCCGGGTCCAGATGCACGGTATCGACCGGCTTGCCGCTGGCCAGATCCTTGACTGACAAAATCTGGCCCTTGCCGAATACGACACGAACACGTCGCGGCAGCTCACCGCCATCGGGGCCGGCATAGCCGCGCGAATCGATCACGTAAGCGGAGCCATCCTTGGTCCAGCTGCCGGCCACGTCACCGCGCTCGTCACGGGTATAGCCGGAAAAAGTCAGCTCCAGCTCCAGCGCGGCGGGAGTCATCGGCGTATTGGCCGCCAACGGCAACGGGCGCGCGTAAACGCGGGTCGGCACAGCGAAAACCAGGTCGTTGAAACGATCCTGGACACGTTTATTGAGGATGACCGTGTACGGCAGGACGAAGCCGAACAGAAGCCCCATGCAGACCCAGAATGGAATGCGTATCCAGGGCCAGCAGGCGCGAGCGAACGAGGAAAGTCGGTTCAGAAAGGCCAACGCGGGGAAATCCCTAGCTGCAAAGTGTCAGGGATCATAGGGCCTGCTGGCCGGCGGGCGTCTGAACGCCGGGCCGGGATTCGTGACTATTTGCGGGCATGAGAGGGCGAAATGCTGCTATCGGGACCCCGGGCTAGCTTTTCTTGTCATATCCCCAGCAGGTCGGATCGGGCCGGAACGGCCGTGGCCGCACGCCGAGACGACGCTCCAGTTCACTGTTGTCGGCCACCAGATCCACCTGGAATCGCGACAAGGCACCGCGAACGCTATGTGCCATATAGCGGAACACGCGCAGCACCCGCATCGGGACCGGTAAGGGCAAGGTCCAACCCGGAAGGCTGTTGCGAATGCGCGCGAACATGTCGTGCACGCTCAGACGTTCGCCGCCACCGATCGGCAACACATAACCTGAGGCTTCGCGATGATCGAGCGCGGCGATGATGGCCAGCGAGATATCTTCGGCGTGCACCGGCTGACGCAATCCCTTGCCGGCGAGCAAGGGAAACACTCGGGTGCGCATTGCGCGTCGCGCAATCGGCGTCAAACTCTTGTCCATGCCGATGCCGTAGATCATGGTCGGCCGCAACACCGTCCAGGCGCAGCCGTTGCGCTCGCAGATGCGCGCCAGCCGTGCTTCGCTGTCGCGCAGGCTTTGCGCCAGCTCGCGCTCGCTGCGCAATTCCGAATCGAGCTTGGTCTGTGCGCTCATCGAGCTGGTGGCGATCACGCGCGGACGCGAACGCAGATCGACCCTGCCCAGCCACTCGTCGAAACCAACCAAGGGCCCCATGCTGATGATGGCGCTGATCGGCCCTTCCGGCAGCGGCGCAGCGGCCACATGACCATGCAGCCAACGTACGCCTTCGATCGGCGGCTGATCGGTACGACTGAATGCAACCACTGGTTCGCCACGCGCCAACAGGCTCGGTAGCAGAAAGCGGCCGATCTGGCCGCTACCCCCAAACACCACCACCGTCATGCCGACCTCACCGCCCTGCCGACAAACGTGCCTGCAGTTGCTGCAGCCTAGCGTTGCCCGTCGCCAGCTTGCCGGCGTGATTGAGCGATTGCGCAGCGCCAGGACGATCACCGCGCCCCAGCTGCTGCTCGGCTTGATCCATCCACGCACCGGCCAGACGCTGACGCAACTGGTCCTGGCCGGCATCGCCCGGCGCCAGATCGGAGAGGTCGCCGAGGAAATCTTCGGCCTGCACCAGATTGCCGTTGGACATCGCCTGGTTGAACTGGCGCGACACCAGGTTCGGCAACTCCTGCAGGCCACGTCGCGCGGCTTCGTTGTTGCCGTCGATGGCCAGCGCGCCACGATACAGATCGTAGGCGCTGTCGCCCGGCGGCAACATGATCTGGCCGCGCTTGGCCGCGATATCCGCGTTCTGCAGCATGCGTGCGATCTGTGCGCTCTGCTGCGGTGTCAGCTGTGCCGGCGATGCCTGGCCTACATCGCCATCTTCGCCGGCAGCCGTGGCGGTGAGATTGGTATTGGCGGTGGCGCGTTTGTTCAAATCACCCAGACGAGCGCGTGCAGCAGCAAGGTCGGCCGACTTGGGCGCAAACGATGCGGCGCGATCCAGCAGTTGCGTGGCGTGCGCGCCGTCGTTCGCATCGATCGCCGCGTTGGCCTGCACGATCAAGGCTTGTGCGACCTGCCCCAGGCCGGCCTTGGCTTCGGCATTGTCCGCGTCGATCGCCAATGCCGACTTGAAATACGCCAGCGCGGTGTCTTCGCCGTCGCCGTCGATCCGGCCGGCACGCAACGCATCCTGACCTTGCTTGAGGTCGTCAGCCAGCTCGCCGCTGTCCTGCTTCTGCGCCTGCACTAAAGCAGCGCGCAACGACGGCAGTTCGCCGTAGTTGGGCAAGAGCACGGCCAGCTTGTCGACGATCGCCGCCGCTGCATTACGATCGCCGCCATCGAGCGCCTTGCGCGCCTGGGCGGCCAGGCCGTCGGCGACCTTGTCCATGCCATGCAGGGCGATCGCGTTATTCGGATCGATCGCCAGCACCTGCCGATACAGGCTGCCGGCGCCGTCGTCGCCATCCAGACGGCTATCGGCCAGCGCCTGCTGCGCGCGCTCGATCAAGCCATCCGGCTGCACATTGGCGCTGCGCGCCTTGGTGATCTGCTGATCCAGCCGCTCGACGTCGGCACCGCCGCCAAGCAGTTCGCGCGCAGCGTTCAACGCCAGCGCGGCCTCATCGAGCTTGCCGTCACGCACGGCTGCATCGGCGCGGGCGATCTCGGCCTGACCGACCTGACGCAAACCATCGCGAGCGCGATCATTGTCCGGCTCCAGTGCACGTGCGGCTTCGTACAGCTCGCGCGCGCTCTTGCCATCATTGCCGTCCAGATGGCCGTCATGCAGGGCCTGATCGGCGCGGCCAAGTACGTCGTTGAGTTCAGTGCTGGGTACCAGGCCGCGCAAGCGGTCCTGCTCGACCCAGGCAAAAGCCACCACGCCGATGACCACCAGCAGCAGGACCGGCAGCAGCCAGCCACGCTTGCTCGACTTGGGCTCGCGCGGCGGCGGCGCGCCGTGGCGGCGGCGATCGGGGTCGACGCCGAAATGCGGTAGCTCATCGCGCGGCGCCTGCACCTGCGGCTTGTCCCAACCGTCCAGATTGCCCAGGCGTGGCTCGGTGCGACCACCCTGGTCATGCTGATCTTTGCGTCCGCTCATATGTATCGGCCTGATGGCAACGGCGTGAGCTTAACATCTGGCTCGCTGCCGCCGAGGGGCCGGGGCAGCCGGCCGTTCAGTCAGGGGTGGAGAGCTTAGGAGTGAGTGGAGAGGAGTGAGGAGTGAGAGAAAAGCCGCGTGTCGAGGCTCTTGATTTCTCTCACTCCCTCTCCACTCACTCCTCGGCCTTACCCCGCCGTTCCAACGCGCCGTGCATCCGTCACATTCGGCAACGCCGTCAACTTGGCCAGCAGTGTCGAAAGCTGCTCGAAATCGCGTACGCGCAAGGTAAAGCGCATCTCGACCTCGCCGGTCCGGGTAAAGACCCGGCTGGACGAAGCAATGATGTGCGTGCCGAAGTTGCTGATCAGGGCGGTGACGTCTTTCTGCAAGCCCTTGCGATCGTAGCCATGCAGCTCGATGTCGACCTCGTAAGCCTGTGCGGCCACCCTGCCCCACTCGACGTCGATCACTCGATCCGGATCGCGCCGCGCCAGGCGTGCCAGGCTGACGCAATCGGCGCGGTGCACCGAGACACCACGCCCACGGGTGATAAAGCCCTTGACCGGATCGCCCGGCAACGGTTGGCAGCACCGCGCCAGCGTCGTGAGCAGATTGCCGACACCCTCGATGCTGAGCGCGCTGTGCTCGATGGTAGCGTGGCGCGAGGTGACCGGCAGCGAGGACTGGGTGATCTCCTCGGCCGGCGGCGCAGCGGCCTCCTGCAGGAACCGTGTGATCTGTCCCGGGTTGATCTCACCCAGCGCCAAGGCGACCAGCAGCTCGTCGTGGTTCTTCAGATGAAAATGCGCCGGCAACTTCGACAGATCGGACGAAGACACCGCCAGACGGCGCAGTTCGCGCTCAAGCATGCTGCGCCCAACGGCCAGGTTGGCCTCCTGCGCCACACGGCGGAACCATACGCGCACCTTTTCGCGTGCACGCGAGGTGTGCAGGTAGCCGTGATGCACCGATAACCAGTCGCGGCTTGGCTCGGCCAGCTTGGCGGTGAGAATCTCGATGCGATCGCCACTTTGCGGCTGGAACGTCAGCGGCACGATGCGGCCGTTGACCTTGGCGCCACGGCAACGGTGACCGACTTCCGTGTGCACGTGATAGGCGAAATCCAGCACGGTCGCGCCGCGCGGCAGGTCCACCACTTCGCCACGCGGCGTCAGCACATAGACACGGTCTTCGAGCAGTTCGGTCTGCAGGCCGGCGGCCAATTCGCTATCGCTTTCGCTCTCGCCGCGTGGTTCGAGCAGGCGACGCATCCAGGCGATCTTCGCTTCGAACTCGCTGTCGCCGCTGCCACCTTCTTTGTATCGCCAGTGTGCCGCCACGCCGAGCTCGTTGATGCGATGCATTTCGAACGTGCGGATCTGCACTTCCAGCGTCTTGCCGTGCGGCCCGATCACCGCGGTGTGCAGCGAACGATAGTCGTTGCCCTTGGGCCGCGCGATGTAGTCGTCGAACTCGCCCGGCAGATGCGGCCACAGCGTATGCACGACACCGAGCGCGGCATAACAGTCGGCCACGCTGTCGACCAGCACGCGCACCGCGCGGATGTCATAGAGATCGGAAAAGTCCAGCGACTTGCGCTGCATCTTTTTCCAGATCGAGTAGATGTGTTTGGGCCGCCCGGCAAGATCGGCACGCACGCCGGCCGATTCCAGCGCCAGGCGAAGCACGGAGAGCGACTCGGCGATAAAGCTCTCGCGATCCGCGCGACGCTCGTCCAGCAGCTTGGCGATGCGCCGATAGGTGTCCGGCTGCAGATAGCGGAAGGAAAGATCCTCCAGCTCCCACTTCAACTGCCAGATGCCGAGCCGGTTGGCGAGCGGCGAATGAATATCCGTGGTCAGCTGCGCCAGCAGACGGCGCTGCTCTTCGGGCAGGGCGCTGGCAGCTCGCAGCTTGGCGAGCTGGCGTGCCAGCAGGATGAACACCACGCGTACGTCACGAATGATCGCCAGCAACAAACGACGCAGACCCTCGCTGCCGCTGCCGGGCGCACGCTGCGCATGCAACGCCCAGACCTGGCCGGCGGCGGCCTGGCCGGCGACCAGCTTCTGCATTTCCACCGGCAGCTTCGCCTTGTGCGCGGTCCAGGCGTCCGGGTCCACTTCGCTCAGCGCGAACCACAACGCGGCAGCCTGCGTCTGCGCATCGCAGCCGAGCATGCCCAGCAGGTCGAGCACATCGACGCATTCGGCCATCGCAACGGCCTTGTGCTCGCACGCTTCGAACGCCTCGGCCAGCACGCGCGGAAGCTCCCGCGCGCGCCAGGCGGCGAAGCGGTCGGAAGCGGAAAGGTCAGCAGCTTGGGCCATGCAGCTATTTTAGCGGCTAAGGCGGCCGAAACGCTTAACCGAGCGCTTCGACCGCCCTGGCAAGCCGCTTGGCCGAGACCGGCTCGGCGGTTTTCAGCTCCTGTGCGAACAGCGACACGCGCCATTCCTCGATCAGCCAGCGCAGCTCATCGAGCGGGCCGGCACCTTCGGCACGCAGCTGCAGATACTGGCGCCAGTACGGCAGCACCTGCAGCATGCGTTGCTGGTCCTTGGTCGGGTCCTGCCGCAGGCGCTCGGCGCGCAGACGCATGGCCCTCAGATAACGCGGGAAATGCGCCAGCCGGGAGGTCGACAGATCGCGCAGGAATCCGGGTGTCAGCAAGGCGTCGAACTGCTCACGCAGATCGTCGTAGCTGGCACGCGCAAAACCCATCAATGGCGGCTCGAGCCAGGGCTTCAGATCCGCTTGCGCATCGACGATCGGCTCGGCCAGTTTCAGGCGTTCGACCGCTGCGGCGAATACCTCGCGCGCCATCTGCGTGTGCAAGGTCTCGAATGCCGCCGCGGTTCGCACATCCAGATCGTGGCGTTCGAGCAGATCGGTGAAGCCGCCTTCGACCAGGTCTTCGCGCAAACCGTCCACACCACCCAGCGGCGCATACTTCAAGGCCATGGCATTGCCTACCGGCAAGCGGCGACGAGCCTGCTTGATATCGCTGGCGATCGCATTGCGTAGCAGACGCACGACGCCGCCACGATGAGCATGGCGTGCTTCGTCGGCACGTTCGAAGACACGCAACGCCACTGTTTCACCTAGATCGACCAGCGCAGGGAAGGCCATCAAGCCGCCGTCGGAACGCACCTGTGCTGGGATTTCGTCGAAATCCCAGCCGGTGACTTCCTCGCGCGTCAGTTCGATATCCGTCTTGCGCGAGAACGCTTCGCGCGCACGTCCTTCCCATTGCGCACGGAGCTCGGCGAGATCGCGGCTGGTTGCCAGGGTCTGCCCACGGCCGTTCTTGTCATCGCCATCGAACAGGCGATAGCGCATCAGGAAATGCCGAGGCAGCTCGATGCCGGCAAATTCGCCGGCGTCGATATCGACCCCAGTGGCACGCTTGAGGAAAGCGGCCAATGCCCTGGTCAGCGATTCGTCGCGCGGGCTTTCGGCTTCGATGAAGGCACGCGCAAAATCCGGCGCGGGCACGAAATTGCGCCGCAACGCCTTGGGCAGGCCGCGAATCAGCTCGGCGACTTTCTCGCCCAGCAAGCCGGGCACCAGCCACTGGCAACGCGCCGTCGGCAGAGCGTTCAACATCGCCAGCGGCAAATGCAGTGTCACGCCGTCGGCTTCGTCGCCGGGCATGAAACGGTATTCCAGGCGATAGCGCTGCGGCGGGATATCCAGACTTGCCGGAAACGCCTTGGGATCGAGCCCTGTACCGCCCGCCAGCACATCGTCCAGCGACCAACGCAACGCTGCCTGCTCAGCCGGGCGCGCCTGGCGATACCATGCGTCGAGCGCGCGGCTGCCGGCCACCTCTTCAGGCAGCTTGCCCTCGAAGAACGCGGTCAGATCGTCCTCGTGACGGATCAAACCCTCGCGGCGCTGCTTTGCCTCGATACCTTGCGCGTCTTCCAGCACCCGCTGATTGGCGCGAATGAAATCGGCGCGCGTATCGATATCGCAGCGTGCCAGCGCCTCGCGCAGGAAAATCTGGTGCGCCAGCGCCGGATCCTGCTTCTGGAAAGTCACCGGACGACGCTCGACCAGGATCAGACCGAACAGGCTCACCTGCTCATAGGCAACCACCGTGCCGCGCTTGCGCGACCAGTGTGCTTCGCGGCAACTGCTGCGCAACAGATGTTCGGCTTGCTGTTCGATCCACAGCGGTTCGACGCGGGCGCACATCATGCCCCACACACGACCGCCGACATCGAGAATCTGCGCGGCAAAGACCCAGGCGGGCGGCACCTTGGAAAGCGCCGATCCGGGGAACACCTGGAAACGGCGTTCGCGTGTGCTTCGGTAAACGCCCTTTTCGTCCTTGTGCCCCACCTGGGTCGGCAGGCCGGCAAGCAGGCTGCGGTGGACCGATTCGTACAAGGCTTCGCCTTCGTCACGCGCAACCGCTTTTTCTGCCGGAGCCGCCGGTTGCGGTTTATCCGCAGGCTTGCGGCGACGCCCGGTTTGCTCGTGTGACGGCGATGGAGCCTGCTGCACCCGTTCCTGCGAGGGCGTTTTCGCAGCCAGATTCCAACCCAGCTCCTGAGTGACCAGCAACAGCTGCCGGTGCAACTCGCGCCACTCACGCATGCGCATGAAACTGAGGAAATGGCGAGAACACCAGTCACGCAGCTTCGACTGCGTCAGGTCTTCATGGGCCTTGGTGTATTCGCGCCACAGATTCAACACACCGACGAAATCCGATTTCGGATCGGCAAACAGCGCATGTGCCGCATCGGCTTGCTGGCGTGCATCCGCCGGCCGCTCGCGCGGATCCTGGATGCTGAGGAAGGACACGATCGTCAGCAGCTCGCGCAGGCTGGCGCGTTGCTGTGCTTCGACCAGCATGCGTGCCAGTTGGACGTCGATCGGCAGGCGTGCCAGAGTGCGGCCGATCGCGGTCAGGTGGCGCTTGTCGTCGATCGCCGAAATTTCGGCCAGGCGGCGATAACCGTCGGCGATCACGCGCGGATCGGGCACTTCCAGGAACGGAAACTCATCGACTTCGCCCAACTGCAGCGACAGCATGCGCAAAATGACGTTGGCCAGGGACGAGCGCAGCAGCTCCGGATCGGTATAGGCGGCGCGGCTGTTGTAGTCGGCCTCGTCGTAAAGACGAAAACAGATGCCCGGACCGACGCGACCGCAACGACCCTTGCGCTGGTCCGCTGCCGCCTGGGAAATCGGCTCGACATGCAGACGCTCCAGCTGGCTGCGCTGGCTGTAGCGCTTGACGCGCGCCTGCCCGCTGTCGATCACGTAGCGGATGCGCGGCACGGTCAGTGATGTCTCGGCCACATTGGTGGTCAAGACCACGCGTCGCTTGTTGCCCGGCTTGAATACGCGGTCCTGGTCGGCGGCCGATAGACGCGCGTACAGCGGCATGATTTCGGTTTCGCGATATTGCCGGCGCGACAGCAACAGATGCGCGTCGCGAATTTCGCGTTCGCCGGGCAGAAACACCAGCACGTCGCCACGCGGATCGTCGTGGCTGATTTCGTCGAGCACGGCGGCGAGATGTTCCGCACCGCCCTGTTGCATGTCGCCGGCCTTCTGGCCCCGGCGTGCATTGATTTCATCGATGCTGCGCCAGCGAACCTCGACCGGATAGGCGCGGCCCTCCACCGACACCACCGGCGCACCGCCGAAATGCTCGGCAAAGCGCCCGGTATCGATCGTCGCGGACGTCACGATGATCTTCAGTTCCGGTCGCTTGACGATCAGCCGCTTCAGATAGCCCAGCAGGAAATCGATATTGAGGCTGCGCTCGTGCGCCTCGTCGATGATGATCGTGTCATAGGCCGACAACCAGGGATCGCCCTGGGTCTCGGCCAGCAGGATGCCGTCGGTCATGAACTTGATCAGGCTCTGCTCGGAGACCTGATCGTTGAAACGCACCTGGAAACCGACCTTGTCGCCCAAGGGGGTCGCCAGTTCTTCCGCGACACGGCGCGCGACCGAACGTGCCGCCAGCCGGCGCGGCTGGGTACAGCCGATCATGCCGGCCTCGCCGCGCCCCGCCGCCAGGCATAGCTTGGGCAGCTGGGTGGTCTTGCCCGAGCCGGTCTCGCCGGCAATCACCACCACCTGATGCTCGCGAATCAGCTTGACGATTTCATCGGCGCGCGCGGTGATCGGCAGCGATTCGTCCAGGCGAATCGTTGGCTTGGCCGCGACACGGGCGCGGCGTTTGGCCGCGGAGCTTTCGATATCGGCGGCGAGCGCGTCGAGCTTTCTTTCGTCGGGCTGGCGCTGCTGACTGCGCCAGCGACCAAGCAGACGGCCGAAATCGCGGCTGCTGACGCCGTCGAGCGCCTTGCGCAAGCTGCGCAGGCGATCGTGGTGGAGGGATGCGTTGGCGGATGGGGTATTCATCGAGCCGCATATGATAGCCGGAGCCTATCGGCGAGATCGGCAACTTTCATTTCTTCCTAACAACTGCGCCCGCTAAGCTCCAAAACAGAACCCCCTAAAGGAGCAAATCATGGCCATTTCCATCGGTATCGCCAAAAAGGACCGCGAACACGTCGCCCAGCAGCTGTCGCAACTGCTGGCCGATACGTACTCGCTCTACCTGAAGACCCACAGCTTCCACTGGAACATCACCGGCCCGCAGTTCAACAGCCTGCACACGATGTTCGAGACCCAGTACAACGAACTATGGCTGGCCGCCGACGAAGTCGCCGAGCGCATCCGCACCCTGGACGTGTTCGCACCGGGCTCCTACAGCCAGTTCGGCAAGCTCACCTCGATCAAGGAAGAACCGGGCGTGCCGGAGTGGAAGGACATGGTCGGCCAGTTGGTCGAAGGCCATGAGATCGCTGCCCACACGGCCCGCCAGACGATCAAGGCTGCCGACGAAGCCGGCGACGAGGGCACCGCCGACCTGGTGACCGGTCGCCTGATGGAGCATGAGAAGACGGCCTGGATGCTGCGGTCGCTGCTCAAATAAGCCGGGTTGGGAGTGCTCAGGAGTGAGAAAAGAGTAGGAAGGGCCTCGCCGCTTCACTTTTTTCTTACTCCTCGCCACTCCCCACTCGCCTACCCCCTGACCTCTCGCTGACCCATATCACTCGTTTTTATTGAGCCTTACGCCCTGCGTTAGTAAGCTCCTCGGGCTTTTAGGCCTCGTGTGAGGCACCCACGGGGACCGTTTTGAGCTCGACACCAGCTATCCAGGACAGCCGACATCCATTCATCGCAGCGGTTTTGCTCGCCATCGTGGTGGCCGCGATGAACGTGGGCCTGTGGTGGTGGAGCAACCTCCCGCGCGGTCCCGACGACTGGCACGGGCCGATCGGTGGCTTTGCCCTGTCGGCTTTTCAGCGCTACCAGAATCCGCTGAAGCAGGATTTCCCCAGCGACGACGAAGTCGACAGCGACCTGAAGCTGTTACGCCAGTACAGCCCGCGCATCCGCACCTATGCGATGCTGGAGAACCCGCAGGTCTATCGCCTGGCCGAAAAGGAAGGCCTGCAGGTGATGGCGGGCGCCTGGCTGGACAACCGCCTGGACAACAACGAGAAAGAGATCCAGGCGCTGATCGCGCAGGCACGCCGCTACCCGAACACGATCACCCGTGTCATCGTCGGCAACGAGGTGTTGTTTCGCAACAACATGCCGCCGGAGCAATTGATGGCCTACGCCGACCGCGTGCGCGCGGCGGTCCGCCAGCCGGTGTCGATCGCCGAGCCTTGGCATATGTGGGCGCGCTATCCAGAACTGGCGCAACACGTCGACTTCATCACGGTGCACCTGTTCCCCTACTGGAACGGCATTCCCCGTAGCGCCGGGGTCGGGGCCGCGTTGGGCAGCTACAACTCGCTCAAGCAGATGTTCCCGAACAAGCCGATCGTGATCGGCGAAATCGGCTGGCCGTCCAACGGCAACCGCTTCCAGTACGCCGACCCGTCGGTGTCGAACGAAGCGATCTTCCTGCGCGACTGGTTCAACATCGCCAAGAAAGAAAAGATCGACTACTACATCATGGAAGCCTTCGATCAGCCCTGGAAGGAACAACTGTCCGGGCGCACCGAGGCCTACTGGGGCATGTTCAATGCCGATCGCCAGCTGAAGTTTCCCTTCACCGGGCCGGTCACCGAGGACGTGATGTGGCCGTGGAAGGCGATCGCCGCCAGCCTGCTCGCGTTGATCCCGATGATCTGGTTCGCTCGCCACTACAGCCGCTTCAAGCTGATGGGCCGGTTGTTCTTCTGCGCGCTGATCCAGCTGGCCTGCGGCCTGATCGTGTGGTCGGCGACGCTGCCCTTCAATTTCTATCTCAGCTGGGTCGACTGGACCATGCTGGTGCTGTTGTTCCCGGCGCAGATCGCGATCCTGGCGATCCTGCTGATCAACGGCTTCGAGTTCACCGAAGTGCTGTGGCGCCGCAGCTGGGTACGTCATGCCACCATGTTGACGCCCGATCCGCCGGCCAAGCAGCCGTTCGTGTCGATCCATCTGGCTTGCTACAACGAGCCGCCGGAAATGGTCATCGTCACGCTCGACTCGCTGGCCAAGCTCGAATACGCCAATTACGAAGTCCTGGTGATCGACAACAACACCAAGGACCCGAACGTCTGGAAGCCGGTACAGGAATATTGCGAGAAGCTCGGTTCGCGCTTCCGCTTCTTCCATCTGGAACCGTGGCCGGGTTACAAGGCGGGCGCGCTGAACTTCGGCCTGAAGGAAACCGATCCGGCCGCCGACGTGGTCGCGGTGATCGATGCCGACTACGAAGTGCGCGCCGATTGGCTGTCCACCCTCACCGGCTACTTCCACGACCCGAAGGTGGCGGTGGTGCAGTGCCCGCAGGCGCACCGCGAGTACGAGCACAACACCTTCCGCCGCATGACCGCCTGGGAGTACGACGGCTTCTTCCGCATCGGCATGCACCATCGCAACGAGCGCAACGCGATCATCCAGCACGGCACGATGACGATGGTTCGCCGCTCCGCACTGGAAGGCACCGGCGGCTGGTCCGAATGGACGATCTGCGAAGACGCCGAGCTGGGCCTGCGCCTGATGCACGCCGGGTACGAGCTGGTCTACGTCGATGAATTGATGGGCAAGGGCCTCACCCCGGCCGATTTCAAGGCGTACAAGAGCCAGCGCTACCGCTGGGCGTTCGGTGCGATGCAGATCCTCAAGGGCCGTTGGGACTGGATGACCAAGAAAGGTCCGCTTTCGGGCGGCCAGCGCTTCCACTTCCTCACCGGCTGGTTCAGCTGGTTTGCCGATGCGCTGCACCTGATCTTCACCCTGATGGCGATCTTCTGGACCGCCGGCATGATCGGCCTGCCCTCGCTGTTCAACCTGCCGATGCAGCTGTTCCTGATCCCGGTGATCGGGTTCTTCTTCGCCAAGGCGATCTTCGGCATCGTGCTCTACCGTGCACGCGTCCCATGCAGCTGGTACGACACGCTGATGGCTTCGCTGGCCAGCATGGGACTCTCGCACGCCATTGCTCGCGGCATCCTGCACGGCCTGACGCGCAAGAAGACCGCCTTTATCGTGACGGCCAAGAGCCGCCGCCTGGGCGAGTCGAGCTTTGCGGCGTTCACACCGGTGCGCGAAGAGCTGCTGATGGCCTTCGTGCTGCTGCTGTGCGTGATCGGCATGGCCACCAGTCTGGGCTCGCAGTACATCGAAGGCCAGCTGTGGATGATCATTCTGGCGGCTCAATCGATTCCCTATGTTTCGGCCGTCTGTGGCGCCTGGATCGCACACAAGGCAGGCGACAAGGCGGGCTGACCCCGCCTTGTCTACCGGACAAGGGTTCGCATTTTTCGTAGCAATTCGAAAAAATCCTGGTCGTCGGTACATATGCGGTCAAGATTGCTGCAGTTAAGCTCGACGCCATGATGTGTTCCCGAGGGGAACCATCGACTTTCCCGTAGATGGAACCTACGCATGCGTTGGAACCGCCGCCAAGGCACGATCCTGCTACCGCTGTTGTTGTGCACGTCGCTGGCGCATGCCGGCGTGCAGCTGGTTGTGGACGGCGTGGACGACAACCTCAAGGGCGCCATCACCTCCACGGTCGAGCTGGCGCAGTACGCCAACCGCGACGTCACCGAGGCGCAGGCACGCCGGCTGTACGAGCGGGCGCACGACCAGGTCACACTCGCCCTGCAGCCCTACGGCTACTACGAGCCCAGCGTCGATGGCGATATCAAGCAGGTCGGCAAGGACTGGCAAGTTACCCTGCACGTCAAGCCCGGCGAGCCGGTCAAGATAACCGCCGTCGACGTGCAACTGGACAAGACCGCCGCCGATATCCCCGCCGTGCGGCGCGCCAGGCGGGCGCTCGACCGACTCAAGGACCAGGTGCTCAACGATGGCGCCTACGACAGCGCTCGCGACAACCTCAGCGGCGCACTAACGGCAACGGGCTTCCTCGATGCCAGGCTGGTCACCCATCGCGTCGAGGTCAATCGCAGCGAACACAGCGCGGTGATCAAGCTCGCCTGGGAGGCCGGGCAGCGTTATCGCTACGGCACGGTGCATTTCGAAGGCTCGCAGTTCCGCCAGGGCTTTCTCGACCGCTATGTGCCGTTCAAGTCCGGCGACTACTTCGACCAGGACCAGCTGCTGCAATTGCAGCAGGCCCTGAACGGCGCGGATTATTTCTCGGTGGTCAACGTACTGCCCGAGGTCGATGCGAAAGCGCATGGCCAGGTCGATGTCAAAGTCGAGCTTGCGCCGGCCAAGCGCACCATCTACACCGGCGGCCCGTTTATCGGCACCGATACCGGCTTCGGCGTGCGCGCCAGCATGGAGCGCCGCTGGGTCAATGCCCGCGGCCACAAATGGAAAAACGAGCTGGTGCTGGCGCAGCGACTGAAGACGCTGTCGACGCTGTATTCGATTCCCATGCCCGGCCCCGACCAGCGCAGCTTCAACTTCGGCGCCAATTTCCGCGATGCAAATACCGACACATCCAAGTCCCGCACGCTGGAGCTGGTCGCCAATGAAACGCGCCTGTGGCACGGCTGGACACGCACGGTCGGGCTGCATGCGCTGTCGGGCACGTTTACCGTGGGTCAGGAAGCCAACGAAAGTTTCGATGCCACGGGTGTCGAGCATGGCCGCAGCACCCTGGTCTACCCGGAAGTCTCGCTGTCGCGCAAAGTCGCCGACAACCCCACCTTCGTGCGCAAAGGCTGGGCAGTAAATATCTACGCACGCAGCACGGTCGGCACGCTGCTGTCCGACACGCGTTTCAGCCAGATTGCCGCCGATGCCAAATGGATCCGCGCGTTCACGCGCCGCGACCGCCTGATTCTACGCGGGGCCATGGGTTACACCGCGACCGGCAACTTCGACGCACTGCCACCGCAATTGCGCTTCTTCGCTGGCGGCGACCGCTCCGTTCGTGGTTACGGCTTCCAGACCATTGGCCCGAAAAATGCGTTCGGCCGTGTGATCGGCGGCAAGAATCTGTTGGTAGCCAGTACCGAAGTCGAGCATTACTTCACCAGGAATTGGGGCATGGCGGCTTTTGTCGACGCCGGCAATGCGTTCAGTGGCACCAACTACAGCCCGCGCATTGGCACGGGCCTGGGCGTACGCTGGCTGTCGCCGGTCGGCATGATTCGCGTCGACCTGGGCACGCCGATCAACGATCAGCAGCGTCACGGCGTGGAACTGCATCTGGTGATCGGACCGGATCTGTAATGCGGTAACGGATCGCGCGCTTGAGTTTGCCGCGCCGATCCCGCAATGAGGAAGGCAAGACATGAGGAAGTGGCTAAAACGCGTGGCTTTGGCGCTTGCCGCCCTGCTGGTGCTGCTGACGGCGGCGCTGTGGTGGCTGCTTGGCAGCGCCGGCGGCCTGCGCTTCGCGCTTGCCCAGGCGCAGCACTTCACCGATGGCGCGCTCACCGTGCAGCACGCCGAAGGTCGCCTGATCGGGCCACTCAAGCTTTCCGGCTTGCGCTACGCCGATGGCTCGGGTCTGGACGCCAAAGTGGCGCAAGCTGAGCTGGACCTGCGTATCTGGCCCTTGCTGCGCAAGCGCGTACATGTGCTGAACCTGCAAGCGGAAGGTGTCGATGTCGCCCTGCCCAAACCCGCTCCCGAAGAGCCCGAAAGCCAGAGCAGCTTTTCGCTCAAGCCGCCGATCGATCTGCAGCTCGATCGCGTACACGTGGGCAAGGTGCGCATCACACAGGCACAGGACGATCACCAGCAACAACCGTTGTTCCTCTCGGACAATCTCGATCTGGCCGGCCAATGGACCGCCAAGGGCATCGAGCTGCACAAGCTGACATTGCGTGCACCGGATGGCCATGCCGATCTCAATGGCGAGCTGGCGATCAGCACCGATGAAAAAGGCGATGGCGCACTCGGCTTCGGCTGGAAGGTAGCCGGTGTCGACTACGCTGGCGATATCGAAGCTCATGGCGACGGCAAGCAAGTGAAGGTGGGCCTCAAGCTCAGCCAGCCGATGGTCGCGCAGATCGACCTGGACCTGACCCAGAGCGGCGACTATCCGTGGACGGCCAAGGTCGCCCTGCCCGCTTTCGATCCCAAACCGCTGCTGGGTGACAGCGCACTCAAGACGCTGGCACTGGATATCCAGGGCAGCGGCAATCGCCATGGCGGCAACGTCAATGGCCATGTCGGCATCAATCAGTACCAGCTGCAACTCAAGCCGCTGCGCGCGCATTTCAGCGACGACTTCAAGCTGCTCACGCTCGACGAACTCAACCTCGGCTCGCCGCAGATCAAGGGTGCATTGAGCGCAAGCGGCACGGTGCAACTCGGCGCGCAGCCGGTCAGTGCCGACTTGGTGCTGCATTGGAAAGACGTGTTGTTGCCGGCCAACCTGGTGGGACAGGATCTGGCCAGTCGCGGCGACATCACGATCAAGGGCAGCGCGGAACAATTCCATACCGAAGGCGACGTCGACATCGGGCCGCCGGGAAATATCGCCAAGCTCGCACTCAACCTCGATGGCACGCAGAAACAGATCAACCTGCATGCGCTCGAACTGAAGCAGCCGCGCGGGCATCTGCTGGCCAAGGGCACGCTCGACCTGCAGCCTGCGCTGGCCTGGCAGATGCAGCTAACCTCGGAGAATCTCAACCCGGGGCAGCTGCTGGCCGGCTGGGACGGTGCCTTGAATATGGACCTGGTCACCCAGGGCACGTTGCCTAAAGATCAGCCCGACGCGACAGTGGAAATCCGTAAGCTCGAAGGCAAGCTGCGCGATCGTGCCATCAAGGGCAGCGGCAAGCTGCATGTGAGTCCGACCCAGGTCGTGGACGGCAAGCTCGAACTCGCTTCCGGCGGCAGCACCGTCGATATCGCCGCCAAGCCAGGTGCAAGCAACGACATCGACCTGACACTCGCGATAGCGTCCCTGGGCGACTGGTTGCCCGACGCTGCCGGCAAGCTCAATGGCGATTTTCGCGTGCGCGGCAAGCTGCCCAAGCTGGCGATCAATGGGCGCCTGAATGGCACAGCGGTTACCTACGCAGGCCAACAAATCGAGAAGTTGCAATTGACCGCCGACGTGCCAGACATCAGCAACCCTGGCGGCAAGCTCGATCTGACCACGCAGGGCGTGACCGCCGGCGGCTTCGTCTTTCGCGAAGTCGACCTGCATGGCAACGGTACCTCCGCACAGCACAGCCTTACCCTCGATGCACGTGGCGATCAGCTTTCTACCGGGCTGAGCCTGAGCGGCACGCTCAAGGGGAGCAGCTGGAACGGCACGTTGTCGCGCTTCGATCTGGAGCCCAAAGGCATTCCGCGTTGGCGTCTGCAGCAGCCGACGAAGCTCGGTTACAACGATGGCGCCTTGAACCTGTCGGAGCTGTGCCTCACCGCCGGTGCGCCGCAACTGTGCGCGGCGGCAAAACAGGACAAGGCCGGCAACCTCGATGCCAGCTATCGTCTGCATGACCTGCCGCTTGCGCTGTTGACGAGCATCGCCGGCTCCAGCGATCTGCCCATGCGTGCCGATGGCGTGCTCAACGGCAGCGGCGCGATCCGTCGCAATGCGGCCGGCGCGTTGAGCGGCAACGCGACCATCAGCTCCACGCGCGGCACGGTGACCTATGTGGAGCACGCCGACCGTCCGCTGCTCAGCTACACCGATCTGGCCTTGAATGCCGAGCTGAGCCCGACCAGCCAGCGCGCGACCTTGAGTGCCAACTTCAATGACGGTGGCCGTCTGGACGGCCAGGTCGCGGTCAATGGCGCGCAGCAGAATCTCTCCGGCCAGATCAATCTTCGCTTCAACGATCTGTCGCTGATCGAGCTGTTCACCAACGAAATCGCCAGTGTCAAGGGACGTCTCAACGGACAGTTTCACCTGGGCGGCACGGTGAAGGAACCGGCGATCACCGGCCAGGCCGATGTCGAAGATTTCGCCGCGGAAGTTCCCGTCGCCGGCCTCAAGCTGACGCAAGGCAAGCTCACCGTCAGCACGACCGATGCGCAACGTTTTCAGATTCAGGGCGGCGTGCAATCGGGCAAAGGAGCGTTGGCGATCAATGGCTATGCCGGCATCGGCCAGAACGCGCAAACGGCGCTCACTATTAAAGGCAGCCAGTTCACCGCGGCGGACATTCCCGCCGCCAAAGTGGTGATTTCTCCCGATCTGGTCATCAAGCAGGACGCCAAAGGCATCGATGTCGGCGGTTCGGTCCTGCTCGAAAGCGCCGACGTCGATGTCTCCAAACTGCCCGGCGCGGGCGCGACCCAGGCTTCGCCCGACGTGGTCGTAGTCGATGAGAAGAAGCAGCAGGAAGAAGCCGCCAAAATGCCGATCACCGCGCAGATCAAGGTCGACCTGGGCCGCAAGACCCACTTGGTCGGCATGGGACTCGACGGACGTCTCAGCGGCGTATTGAATGTAAGCGAGCGTCCCGGCCGGGCGACGACCGGCCAGGGCCAGATCACGGTCGATGGTATCTACAAGGCTTACGGCCAGAACCTCAATATCGAGCAGGGCCGCCTGCTCTTCGCCAGCACGCCGATCGACAATCCCGGCCTGGATATCCGCGCGGCGCGCAAGCTCAGCCCGAACGCGACCATCGACGATGGCCAGAAGGTCGGGCTATACGTTTCAGGTACGGCAAAACGTCCGGTACTGACCGTTTTCTCCAACCCGGTGATGGAACAGTCTGACGCTCTCTCGTATTTGATCACCGGCAAGCCGTTGTCGCAGGTCAAAGGCGGCGAAGGCAGCATGGTGGGCGCTGCTGCGCAGGCGCTTGGGTCCGCCGCAGGCGATCTGCTGGCCAAGAGCATCGGATCGAAGATCGGCGTCGACGATATCGGCGTCTCGAGCAACGAGGCGCTGGGCGGTACGTCGGCGTTTACGGTCGGCAAGTATCTTTCGCCACGCTTGTATCTGAGCTATGGCGTGGGGCTGTTCGAGCCGGGCCAGGTCATTACATTGCGTTACCGCCTGAGCCATCGGTGGAATTTCGAGGCGCAGAATGCGACGGATTTCAGCCGGGCGAGTTTGAATTATCGGATTGAGAAATGAGGGCTTAGAGCCCCCCTCACCCCAACCCTCTCCCCCGGCGAAGCCAGGGGAGAGGGAGCCTACTGAGGCAACCTCAGTGTTTCGCACTTGCGCAACCTGCCCCCTCTCCCCTGGCTTCGCCGGGGGAGAGGGCTGGGGTGAGGGGGGGCTCTTACTCACTCCTCACTCCTATTCACTCACTCCTAGCCCCTAGCCCATCAGTCATGCACCAAACCCGCACCAAGCGATCTATCGTGGCCTTCCCAGTTCTTTGAGAGGTCATCGCCGTGCAGCGACTTCGTTGGATTCTCACCGCCGCCGTCATCGGTGGCTCGACCGCGCTCGTTGGCGTCCAAGCCGCCGATGCTCCCGCAAAAACCGCAAAAACCAGCCCTTCGGGCATCGACCTGGCCGGCATCGACCGCGCGATCAAGCCGGGCGACGACTTCGACGGCTATGCCAATGAAAACTGGCGCAAGACCGCGCAGATTCCGGCCGACCGCTCCAGCACCGGCATCTTCCTGCAGGTGTTCGAGAAGGCCGAAAAGCGCAATGCCGATCTGATCCGCGACATGGGCAAGGGCAACCCGGCCGCAGGCAGCAATCCGCGCAAGATTGCCGACTACTACGCAGCCTTCATGAACACGACGCAGATCGACAAGGCCGGCCTGGCGCCGCTCAAAGCCTCGTTCGACCAGATCAACGCGATCGGCAACGTCACCGACCTCTCGCGCGTGCTCGGCGGCGAGTTGCGTGCCGATGTGGATCCGATCAACGCGACCAACTTCGATACTGAACACCTGTTCGGCCTGTTCGTGACGCAGGGGCTGGAAGATCCCTCGCACAATGTCGCCTATCTGCTACAGGGCGGCCTGGGCATGCCCAGCCGCGACTACTACCTGTCGAACGACAAGGACATGGTCGCCGCGCGCGAAAAATATCAGCAGTACATCGCCGCACTGCTCAAGCAAGCCCATGTGGCCGACGCCGATACCAAGGCCAAGAACATCTTTGCGCTGGAAACCAAGATCGCCCAGGGGCAGACGGACCTGGTCGAAAGCCAGGACGTTCACAAGGCCAACAATCCGTGGCCGATCGGCGATTACGCCAAGCACGCACCGGGCATCGACTGGAATGCCTATTTTGCCGCGGCCGGACTGTCCAAGCAGAAGACCATCGACGCCTGGCAGCCGCAGGCGATCGCCAAGCTTTCCGCCCTGGTCGCCAGCGAATCGCTGGGCACCTGGAAGGACTATCTCACCTTCCACGCCATCAACCACAACACCGCAGTGTTGCCGCACGAATTCGATGCGCTCTCGTTCGAGTTCTACGGCCATACCCTGCAAGGCACGCCCAAGCAGCGCGATCGCTGGAAACGCGCGATCAGCGCAACCAATAACGGGCTCGGCGACGCGGTTGGGCAGGAATACGTAAAGCGTTATTTCCCTGCCTCGTCGAAGAAACAGGTGCAGCAGATGGTCACCAATATCCTGGCCGCGTTCGACGATCACGTCGACACGCTGGACTGGATGACCCCCGCGACCAAGCAAAAGGCCAAGGCGAAGATCGAAACCTTGCGCGTCGGTGTCGGTTACCCGGAAACCTGGCGCAACTACAGCTCGCTGGATATCCGTGCCGACGACGCCCTGGGCAACCAGCTGCGCGCCGAAAAGTTCGAATACCAGCATCAACTGGCCAAGCTCGATCAACCGGTCGACAAGGGCGAATGGTGGATGACGCCGCAGACGGTCAACGCGGTGAACCTGCCGTTGCAGAACGCATTGAACTTCCCTGCCGCGATTCTCGAAGCGCCGTTCTTCGATCCCAAGGCCGACCCGGCCGCCAACTATGGCTCGATCGGTGCGGTGATCGGTCACGAGATCAGCCACAGCTTCGACAACACCGGTGCCGAGTTCGACGAACAAGGTCGCATGGCTAACTGGTGGACGCCGGACGATCAGGCTCATTTCAAGGCGGCCGGTCAGCGTCTGGTCGAACAGTACAACGCCTATGAACCACTACCCGGCGTGCATATCAACGGTCAGCAGACACTCGGCGAAAACATCGCCGATGTGTCCGGCCTGGCTATTGCACTGGCCGCTTATCACAAGTCGCTGGGCGGCAAACCGGCGCCGGTACTGGACGGCCTGACCGGCGACCAGCGCTTCTTCCTCGCCTTTGCGCAGTCGTGGCGTGAGAAGACGCGTGACGCCGCGCTGCGCCAGCAGTTGATTACCGATGGTCATTCGCCGGGCAACTACCGTGCGCAGACCGTCCGCAATATCGACGGTTGGTATGAAGCATTCAAGGCACAACCGGGCCAGAAGCTTTATCTCGATCCACAGCAGCGCGTGAAGATCTGGTAAGCGGAATATTGCTGAAAAAACGAGGCCGCTCCCGCTCGGGGGCGGCCTTTTTTTGTGTTGCCTATCGTCGCGATAGACCTTTTTTCGTGCCAGGTATCTTCAGGCTATACCTAGACCGTCGATCCCGGTCACGGCCTGCCCTTCAAAGCCGGCAAGCTCGGCGAAGCTGCGGCCACGGTCGGCATAGTCGCGAAACTGATCAAAGCTGGGGGCACCGGGCGACAGCAAAATCGTGCCACCGGCCGGCGTGAGCACCCGGGCCTTCTCGACAGCGGCCGCGACATTGGCCACCTCAACCAGGCGGCCGGCGAAAGACGCATCGCGCAAGGCCTTGGCGATACGCGGGCCGTTGGCGCCCTGCGTCACAATCGCATACGGTGCGTGCCGGTTCATGGCCGCGACGAAGTCGCTCCAATCCAGACCGCGATCATGGCCGCCGACAATGACCGTCACCACATTCGAGCCCAAGCTCTGCAACGCCGCCAGCGTTGCCTGCGGCGCGGTACTGATCGAGTCGTTCACCCAATGCCAACCATCACGCTCGCCCAACGGTTGCAAGCGATGCGGTAACGGTTGGAAGTTCGCCAGCGCCGGCGCCGCCGCCAACGCATCGGCACCGCTCACTTCGATCGCGGTCAACGCGGCGCAGGCGTTAAGAGCATTGTGCTCGCCCGGTACCGGCAGATCGGCCACCGCAAACACGGGCTTGTCGCCGCGATGAATAAATCCGTCGCGGACGTGCCAACCCTCGCGATGACCGAACAGCAGTCGATGCGGATGATCGGCGGTCTTTTCGAGCAGGGCCGGCTGCAAGGCGTTGACCAGCAGATAACGCGACACATCGGCAAGCTTGAGTTTGTCGGCGATATAGCGTTCGCGCGAACCGTGCCAGTCCAGGTGCTCTTCGTACAGGCTGGTGACGACGCCCAACTGCAGCGGCCCCGCCTCACCCGTCTGGAAGCTGGACAGCTCCACCGCCCACAGCTCGGCGCGGCTGTCGAGCAACTCCAGCATCTGCATACCGATATTGCCGGCCAGCGCGGTGCGAATACGCAGTGCACGTGCCAGATGTGCGATCAGCGCGGTTGTCGTGCTTTTGCCCTTGGTGCCCGTTACCGCAATGACATGCGCATCGGGCTGTTCGGCGAACCATAGCGCGGTTCCCGATGTGACCTTCAGCCCGGCAGCCTGCGCTTCGACCAGCGCAGGCTTGTAAGCGGAAACGCCCGGCGATTTCACCAGCACATCGAAGTTGGACAATGCCTGCGCATCCGGCTCCTCGCCATGCACGGCGAGGTTCGCATCGAAGGCCTGCGCCGCAGCCACCTCGGCCTGGGTACAGAACAGGCTCAACGACAGCTCAGGCAGGCGCGTGCGCAACACGCCGATGATGGCCCGGCCTTCGCGACCGAATCCCCAGATCGCAACACGCTTGTCGGCCAGCTCGGCGATACGCATGGCGTTAGTCGAACAGCGCCAACGCGCCTTGCAGGCGTGCAGGGATGCCGTGTTCCGGCGAGGCTTCGAGCCAGGGTTCGATGGCCAACTGCGAAACATCCAATTGCGGCAGGATTTCCTCGCGGAAACGTGCAATCAGGACGTCTTCGCGCCACTCCGGACGCTGGCTCAAGGCATACATCGCCGCACGCGCCTCGGCCGCTTCGCCGACGCATTCGAAGGGCTTGTGATCCTGATATTCCAGCAGCGCGTCAAAACCCGCGGCCTGACTTTCGTCGTCCAGCAGATTGCGGCCGAAGATCGACAACAGGCGCGGCTTGGGCAGGAACGGCGCCAAAGCGAGAAACACGAAATGGCATTTCGGGCATTGCCCGCACCAGCGATCCGCCGGTTTGGGGCCAAGTATCTTGAAGTTGCGGTTGCAGCTGGAGAACACATCGAAATACGGTGTGAGCTTGGCGAATGCCCGCGTCACCGCCAGCTCCGAATACGGGCGCAGCAACGAGAAGAAATCCAGATCGACCGCGACATGCGTATGCAGCCACGCGGCAAACATCTGCTCGAACGCGTAGCCCTTGCTCCACTGGTGATTGACCTGCTGGCCCTCGTATTCCAGTGTCGCCGCCGATGCGGAGCGCTCGTTGGCGAACGCGATGCTGTCGAAGCCGTACAGAATGGCCGCCAGCGCAAGGATCGCCGAGTTGATGGCGGTGACGGGGATATGCCCGTTCCACGCACCCTGGCGATTGAGCTCGAACAACCCCGGCGCGAGTTCGCGCTGGATATTGAGCATCGGCAAACCGGTGCGCTCGGCGCATCCGGCGATCAGGGTCGAATTGCCGACCCATACGGCCGTGGCGTCGCCATCCGCCTGCTTGATGGCCTCGACCGCGACCAGCGAGTCCTTGCCACCGCCGATCGGCACCAGCGTGCGCGCAGGCAAGCCCAGCGTGTCGGCAGCCGGACCGGCCTTGCCGCCGCGCGGAAAGGCGATACGGCTGCGCAGATCCAGGCCGTTGCGATAAGCGAATTCAGCCAGGCCATGCAGATACAACTGATCGAGCAGATCGGCCGTCGCATCGTCCAGCGGACCATCGGCCACTTCGATCTTCGGCGGCACCCCGGCCTTGTAGTAGCTGACGCCGGCAAACAGATGCAGCGCCTTCAGCGCGGCATCGAATGCGCGCGCGTACTTGGGCACCACCGGCGGTGCATGCGGAAAGCGCACGCGTTCAATCAGTTCCTCGCCCTGGTCGAAGGCATACACCAGCTCGGCCACGCCATCGGCGTAGCTGCAGCGCACGAAGCGAAAGACCTGAGTCAGGCGAGGCGGTATTGCGTCGGTCACCTAGTTCTCCAAACGACATCCGCCCGCGTCGGCGACGCGGGCGATCTTGATCAATCGAGCACGATTTCTTCGGCCGGCCCGCGCAGATTGTACGGCGAAGACATGACCTGGCCGTAGGCACCCGTGGTGGCGATCAGAATCACATCGTCCTCGCGGCTCTCCGGCAGGCGGCGGTCGTTGCCCAGCACGTCGCCCGACTCGCAGATCGGCCCCACCACCTGGTACATCGCCGTGGCCGGCTCATGCAGACGGGTGAGATTGACGATTTCGTGCCAGGCGTCATACAGCGCCGGCCGGATCAGGTTATGCATGCCCGCGTCCACGCCCAGATAGCGCCAGCCGCCCTTGCCCTTGAGCTGGGTCACCTTCGCCAGCAGCACACCGGCCTCGGCGACCAGGAAACGCCCGGGCTCCATCCACAGCTTGTACTGCGGATAGACCCGCTTCACTTCCGCCAGGGCGGCGCCGACGGCATCGAGATCGAGCGGACGCTCGCCCGGATGCGAAGGCACACCAAGCCCGCCGCCGATGTTGAGGAATTCCACCGTGGGAATGCGTTCGGCGATGCTGGCGAGCTGGGCGTAGACCTCGGCCCAGTGCGATGGATCGAGCACGCCCGAACCCAGGTGAGCATGCAGGCCGACGATGCGTGCGTGACGTGCGGTGGCCAGATGCACGAAGGCATCGAGCTGATCGAGCGGCAATCCGAACTTGCTGGTACTGCCGCCGGTACGCACCTTGTCGTGATGCCCCAGGCCGCGTCCCAGATCGACGCGCACACTGATGTCGTGGCCTTCGAAGGTTTCGACCCATTGCTCCATCGGATGCAAGGCATCGATGGTCACCAGCACGCCGGCGTTGAGTGCATCGCGATAGTCGCTGCGCGGCGCGAAGTTCGGCGTGAACAGGCGCGGCGTATCGGCCGGCACGGTCTCGGCCACCCGCTGCAGTTCGCCCGGCGACACGCACTCCATGCCCAGGCCTTCTTCGGCCAGCGCACGCAGGATCGCCGGATGCGAGTTGGCCTTGATCGCGAACAGGAGGCGATCGACCGGCAGCTTCTCCTTGAGAGAGCGTGCGCGTTCGCGCACGGTCGCGATGTCGTACACATAGCGCGGGCTGCGTGCCTCGGCGAGCTTCAACAGCTGCGGCCGCGCATCCATCCACCATGCCGGATCGTGGCCATTGGACGCCACGCCGTACAGGCGCTCCCAGCTCGGCCCGAACAAGCTGGCGTCGTCGGTACGCATGGCACCGGTCCGCACCAGCTGCTCGTGCAGCTGCGGCAGCAGATCGTCGACGACGTTTTCGTCGACCACGAAAGTAAAGTTCAGATTGTTCGACGACTGCGAAATCATGTGCACGCGATGCTGGCCGAACTCCGCCATCACCGTATGCAGGCGATGCAGCATCGAACGCATACCACGACCGACCATGGTGACCGCGGCGCACGGCGCGATCACCTTGACCCGGCAGACCTTGGCCAGGTCGCCGGCCAGCGCAGCCAGCACGTCCGAGTCGAGCAGGTTTTCGGTCGGATCGAGCGAGACCGTGACGTTGGTTTCCGCCGAGCCGATCAGATCTACCGACAAGCCATGCTTCTTGAACTGATTGAACACGTCGGCAAGAAAGCCGACCTGCTGCCACATGCCGACCGATTCCATCGACACGAGCGTGATGCCTTTGCGCGTGCTGATCGCCTTGATGCTTGGCGCTTCCTCGCGCAGTTCGGGACCGATATGGGTACCGCTCAGCTCGGGCCGATTGGTGTCCTTGATCAGCAGCGGCACACGCGGCTCGCGCAATGGCGACAGGCAGCGCGGATGCAGCACCTTGGCGCCGGTGGAGGCGATTTCCTGGGCTTCTTCGTAGTCCAGCCGCTGCAACAGGCGCGCGCCCGGCACCTGGCGCGGGTTGGCCGTGAACATGCCGGCCACGTCGGTCCAGATTTCTACGCGCTGCGCTTTCAATAGCGCACCGAAATACGACGCCGACGTGTCCGAACCGCCGCGACCGAGCAGCACCGTGCGGCCTTCGCTTTCGCGCGCGATAAAGCCCTGTGTGATGAAGACCTCGCCGAGCGCGGCCAGCCGTGCCGAAAGCGCCGGATCGGGCTTGGCATCGACCATCGCCGACAGCAACTTGGTGCGCTCGTTCTGGTTGGGCAAGGCGATCGCGGCAAGGCAATCGCGTGCATCCACCCACTCCGTTGCCAGACCGCTGTGGGTGAGGAACGCGGCGCCGAGCGCGCTGGAAAGCAGCTCGCCATGCGCCTGCACCTTCGCAGCCCAGGCCAGTTCGCCCAGACGGGAGGAACCCTCGTCGGCCAGCGCGGCCAGATCTTTCAGGCGCGCAGCCAAGGTATCGGGCATGGTCAGCTGCATATGCGACAGCAGCTCGTCGTGCCGCGTCGCGATCGCTTTGGCCGCCTCGTTGCGTTTTCCCTTTTCGCCCTCGGCGCACAGTTGTTTGAGTGCGTCGGTGATGCCGGAGAGTGCGGAGACGACGACCAGCACACGCGCACCTTCGGCACGGCGGCTGGCGACCAGCTCCAGGATGTTCTGCCAGCGTGGGAGCGTGGCGACACTGGTGCCGCCGAACTTCATCACGATCCAGGGGGCGTCCGCGGAAAGCGGCGCGAGGGTTTGCAGGCTCACGAGATCTCTAGTGGTTGGTGGGTAAAGTTATCCAGCCAGTGTTGCGCTGCGGCAGACGGATTGCAACCTTGGGGTTTGGACGTCCAAACGAGGGGGATGCTACGTGCGGCCGGGTACGGACAGGTGGCACAAAGGTGGCGCTTCGGTGATTTTGTGGCGTCCCGGCGTGACCAGCTTCGCTGTTGTAAAGCGCCTCGCCGGGACGACGAGATCTACCTCACCGTCGCCCCGGCGCACGCCGGGGCCCAGTGACTTCGCTTCAGCTCAGGCCACGACCACCGGAATCTTGCCAATCCGCGCCTGCCACTCCTTCGGCCCGGTCTGATGCACCGACGTGCCCAGCGAATCCACCGCAACGGTCACCGGCATGTCCTGAACCTCGAACTCGTAGATAGCCTCCATCCCCAGGTCGGCGAAACCGACCACACGAGAGGCCTTGATCGCCTTGGAGACGAGATACGCGGCACCACCGACAGCCATCAGATAGACCGACCGGTGCTTCTTGATCGCCTCGATCGCCGCCGGGCCGCGCTCGGCCTTGCCGACCATGCCGAGCAGGCCGGTCTGCGCGAGCACCTGTTCGGTGAACTTGTCCATGCGCGTCGCCGTGGTGGGGCCTGCCGGACCGACCACCTCGTCGCGCACCGGATCGACCGGGCCGACGTAGTAGATAAACCGGTTGGTGAAATCCACCGGCAACGGCTCGCCCTTGTTGAGCATGTCGACCATGCGCTTGTGCGCGGCGTCACGGCCGGTCAGCAACTTGCCGTTGAGCAGCAGCACTTCGCCCGGCTTCCAGCTGGCGACTTCTTCGCGCGTCACTGCGTCCAGATTGACGCGGCGCCCCTTGCTCGAATCATAAGTGAGCTTGGGCCAGTCTTTGAGCGACGGCGGATCGAGCGCGACCGGACCGGAACCGTCCAGCGTGAAGTGTGCGTGGCGGGTGGCCGCACAATTGGGAATCAAGGCCACCGGCAGATTTGCAGCATGGGTCGGATAGTCCTTCACCTTGATGTCGAGCACGGTGGTCAGACCACCCAGGCCTTGCGCACCGATGCCGAGCGCATTGACCTTCTCGTACAGCTCCAGGCGCAGCTCTTCGGCGCGATTGCTCGGGCCGCGTGCGATCAGGTCCTGGATATCGATCGGTTCCATCAACGACTCTTTCGCCAGCAGCATCGCCTTTTCGGCGGTGCCGCCGATACCGATGCCGAGCATGCCCGGCGGGCACCAGCCGGCGCCCATGGTCGGCACGGTCTTGAGCACCCAGTCGACGATGGAGTCGGAGGGGTTGAGCATGGCGAACTTCGACTTCGCCTCCGAACCGCCACCCTTGGCCGCAACGATCACATCGACCGTATCGCCCGGCACGATCGATACATTGATCACCGCCGGCGTGTTGTCCTTGGTATTACTGCGCTTGCCGGCTGGGTCAGCCAGCACGCTGGCACGCAGCTTGTTGTCCGGGTCGTTATAGGCGCGACGCACGCCTTCGTTGACCATGTCGTCCAGCGACATGGTGGCGTCGTCCCAGCGCACATTCATGCCGACCTTCAGAAACACCGTCACGATGCCGGTGTCCTGGCACAGCGGGCGGTGGCCCTCGGCCGCCATGCGGGAGTTGATCAGGATCTGCGCCATCGCGTCTTTCGCCGCGGGGCTTTCCTCGCGCTCATAGGCGGCAGCGAGATTGGTGATGTAGTCGACCGGGTGGTAGTAGCTGATGTACTGCAGGGCGTCGGCAACGCTCTGGATCAGGTCTGCTTGCTTGATGGAGGTCATGGCGGCTGCTTCGACTTGGGGACACGAATCGCGCCATGAAGCTGGCGCGTAATCCTTTTATTGTGCCGCAAGTGCCCTCCACCCCCAAAAAGCAGTCGCGAACAGCCGCGCGATCCATACGCACCGGACGCTTAAACAATTGAAGGAAATAGAAAAGCCGGTTCTGTTTTGTAGGAGCGGCTTCAGCCGCGACCCACAGTTACGTCACGGTTTGTCGCGACTGAAGTCGCTCCTACAAGGATTGCGTTGTCGCCGGAGCCATGACGGGCTTGCCCCCAATCGAGCCAACCGCCATGCTCGGAGGCAGTTCCACCCAACGAAGACTCCATGAGCGAATCCTCGACGTCCGGCGGTTATATCCGTCGCCTCAGCCTGTGGGACGCCGCCCTGATCGTGGTCGGCGGCATCATTGGCGGCGGTATCTTCCTCAATTCGTATATCGCGGCGCAGCGCACCAGCTCGGGTATCGCCCTGTTGCTGGTGTGGGTGGGAGCAGGTGTGCTGACCCTGCTGGGCGCGCTGTGCTACGCCGAACTGGGCGCGCGACGGCCACGTGCCGGCGGCAGCTACGTGTACCTGCGCGACGCCTTCGGCTCGCTGGCGGGTTTCCTGTTCGGCTGGACCATGCTGCTGGTGATCTACTCGGGCTCTACCGCGGCGGTGGCGACGGGCTTTGCCACCTACACGGCCGCCGTATTCAATCTGCCACCGACCATCGTTCGCCCACTGGCGGTCGGCGGCCTGGTCTTCATCATCGGCATCAACCTGTTCGGCCTGAAACTCGGCGCGCAGATCCAGAACCTGTTCACCCTGCTGAAACTGCTGGCCGTGGCGATGCTGGTGGTCTGCGGCCTGGTGTTCGCTGGCGTCGGCAGCAGCAACGTATTGACGGCCGACCCCAGCCATAGCGGGGTCGGCTTCATGGGCGCGGCCCTGCCGGTGCTGTTCGCCTATAGCGGCTTCACCTATCTCAACAACCTTGCCGGCGAAGTGCGCAATCCACAGCGCACCCTGCCCCGCGCGCTGCTGCTTGGCATGCTGCTGGTGATCGTCGCCTATGCGCTGGTCAATATCGCTTACCTGGCGGTGCTCGGCCACGCTGGCCTGGCCAACAGCCCCACGCCGGCCGCCGACGTGATGCAGCACGTGGCCGGCCCGATCGGCGCCAAGCTGATCGCCATCGGCATCGCCATTTCGACGCTGGGGTTCTGCAACATCACCCTGGTGTCGGGCGCACGCGTGCTGCAGGCGATGGGCGAGGACGGGCTGTTCTTTCGCGGGGTCGCCCGCCTGCACCCGAAGCACCACACGCCGAACGTCGCGCTGATCCTGCTGACCGGCTGGACCATGCTGCTGACCATTACCGGCAGCTACGGCCAATTGCTCGACTACGCCACCTTCGGCGACTGGCTGGCCTGTGCGTTCGGCGTGGCTACGGTGTTCTGGTATCGCCGCCACGACGACGGCCATGCACCGTTGGATTTCCGCGTGCCGGGCTATCCGTGGCCACCGATCCTGTTTATCGCCACGGTCGGCTGGATCATGGTGCAGAGCCTGATCAGCAGCCCCGTCAATACGGGCATCGGCCTGCTGATCATCCTTGCCGGCATCCCCGTGTATTACGTGTGGCGCCGCCTGTTCAGCCCCGCTGAACCCTAAACCCGGCTATCGATGCCAAAATAGGCGGATTCGGCGAGGAGAGTTTGGCAATGGCGGTACCGGTACAAGCCCAGGGCGCGCCCCCTTTACCCAGCGGCAGCATCACGCCGGAAAAAATGCGTGAAGGTATCGACCTGGACATCAACGGCGAGCGTTTTCGCCATACCGGCGACCCGCAGATGCCATTGCTGTGGTATCTGCGCGACGTGTTGCAGCTGACCGGCACCAAATATGCCGGCGAGCACGGCAGCGGCAACGGCGCGGATCTGGTGCTGATCAACGGCAAACTGACCCCGGCCACCGGTGTCACCCTCGAAGACCTGCATGGCGGCAAAGAAGGCAAGACGGACAAAGTCCCCAAGGTGGTCACCGTCGAGGGTCTGGCCGACGCCACCGGCAAGCTGCATCCGTTGCAGCAGGCCTTCATCGACGAAGACGCGATCGGCTGCGGTTATTGCACGCCTGGTTGGCTGATGGCTGGCAAGGATCTGCTCGATCGCAAGCGCAACCCCTCCGACGACGATATCGACCAGTTGCCCAATCTGTGCCGCTGCGGCTGCCAGACACGTGTACGCCGCGCGATCAAGCGCGCCGCGAGCGTGATCGGCGGAACCAAATAATGAGCGACAAACATTCCCTCGCGAACGACGGCCAGTCGCGTCGCCGCTTTCTCAAGGTGCTTGCCGGCACGGCCGGCGCGCTGATCGTCGGCATTCCCCTGGTCGAGGCAACCGACGCGCCGTTCCCGCTATCGATGCTGGGCGACACGCTGTACGGCCTGGGCGCGTATGTGCGTATCGACGCCGATGGCAAGGTCCTGATCGGCGCACGCGATCCGGACACCGGCACCGGCGTCGCCACGGCCTTGCCGCGCATCATCGCCGAAGAACTCGACGCGGACTGGACCCAGGTGGCCGTCATCGGGCTGGGTCTGGGCGTGGAAAACAGCAGCGATCAGCCACGTTGGACTTATGGCCGCCAGATCGGCGGCACCGGCGACTCGATTCCCGCCGCATGGAACGACCTGCGCCAGGCCGGCGCGCTCGCGCGCTGGCTGCTGCTGCAAGCCGCGGCTCGCCAATGGGGTCTCCCGGCCGAACGTCTGCGTACCGATAACGGCCAGGTCGTCTCGCCGGACGGTCGTCGGCTCGGTTTCGGCAGCCTCGCGCAGGCTGCCGCGAAAATCGCACCGCCGCAGCAGGCCGTACCGACCAAGGCGCCCAATCTCTATCGCCTGATCGGTCAACCCGCCGGCGATGTGGATGCCTACGCCATGGTCACCGGCCAGGCTCAGTTCGCCATCGATCAAAATCGCAGCGACGCGCTGGTTGCCCTGCTGCTGCGCTGCCCCTGGCCCGACGGCACGCTGGACAGCTTCGATGCAAACGAGGCCAAGGCGATCAAGGGCGTCGTCGACGTCATTGCACTGAAGCCCGAAGCCAACCAACCACTCGGTGCAACGGTGTACGCACCTGCCGTCGCGGTGGTGGCGGAAAACACCTGGCTCGCGCTGCAGGCGCGCGCCAAGCTCAAGGTCACCTGGAAACCCGGCGCGAGCCAGGGCGAAAACAGCGCCGCGCTGGAGCAACAAGCTACCGATCTGGTCAACAACAAGGATCAGGAACCCACGGCGCGCGTGCGCGACGATGGCGACGTCGTGGCAGCTAACAAGAAAGCCGCGCGCCGCCTCGAAGCGGTCTATGTGCAGCCCTGGCTGGCGCACGCCACCGCCGAACCGATGAACTGCATGGCGCGCATCGACAACGATCACGCCACGCTCATCGTGCCGACCCAGGCACCGCAACGCGCATGGGCGGTAGTGCAGCGCCTGACCGGGCTCAAGCCCGAACAGATCGAGATCCAGGTACCACGCGTGGGTGGTGGTTATGGTCGCCGGTTGGATCACGACTACGTAGCCGAAGCGGTGATGTTGGCCAAGGCCGTCAAGAAACCAGTGCGTCTGTTCTGGACGCGCGACGACGATCTCACGCACGACTACTATCGCTCCGCCAGCGTGACCAAGATCAGCGCGGCACTCGATCACAAGCGAGGCATCCTGGCCTGGAACCAGCGCGTCGCTTCGGCCTCGGCACTCGTTGGTCGCGGCGCGCAGGATCAGCGCCTGTGGACCTCCGAAGTCGACCCGAATCAGTTACCGGCAGGACTCGTGCCGAACTACCGCTGCGACTGGTATGGCCTGACCTCGTCGATACCGCGCGGCCCCGCACGGGGCATGCCGCAGTTGAGCAACGCATTCGCCGTCGAAAGCTTCGTCGACGAAATGGCGCACATGCTCAAGGAAAATCCGCTCGATACCCGCCTGCGCCTGCTGGGGGAGCCGCGTGAGATTCCGCTGCAGGGCGGCGGCACGCTCGATACCGGCCGACTGATCAACGTACTCAAGCTGGTCGCCGATCGCATCGACTGGTCGCGCTGGCTGCGCACCTTCAACGGCCTGGGGATTGCCAGCTGGTACGTCAATGGCGCTTATGTCGCGCATGCCGTCGAGGCCTCGCTGCAAGGTCAGAAGCTCAATATCGAACGCGTGGTCTGTGCCGTCGACGTCGGCCGCGTGATCAATCCGATGGGCCTTGAAGGTCAAGTCATCGGCGCGACCAACGATGCCCTGTCGACCGCGCTCAATCTCGCCATCACCTACAAAGACGGCCAGATCCAGCAACGCAACCTCAAAGAGTATGCGCTGGCCAGCATGGCGCAGTTGCCCGATAACATCGAGACCATCATCGTCCCCGGCGCAGACCGCCCGCCCACCGGCGCCAGCTTCCTGGCGATGCCCACTGCCGCACCGGCACTGGCCAACGCGGTGTTTCGCGTCAGCGCGGTGCGCGTAAGAAGGCTGCCGCTGATGAAGGAATTGCTGCGGATGCTTTAGGGAGTGAGGGGTGAGGAGTAAGGCCGGCTGCTGCGCAGCCTGTAAGGAGCAAGTGCACGAATGCGCTCTTTCTCCTAACCCTTAACTCCTAACCCCCTTACTCAATGAAACTGATCGCTCGGCGTCACCCAGCTCGATGCGCTGGGTGCCGGTTTCGGCTTGCCGGGTTCCACCGGCGTCAGCTTGTCATTGAGGCAACCCGGGGGAATCGGTCCGCCGGCCACACGTGCATTAGCGCAATCGACGCTGTTATCCAGGCGCACGGGCGCTGCCGGTGCAGCCGTGCTTGCGGCAGGCTTGGGCGGTACCAGCGGGTTGGCGGGTGCGAGCTTCATCCTTTCGTACACCTTGTCGTCGACCGGCTTGGGCGGCGGGTCGCCGCTACCGCAGCCAAACAGCGACATCGGGAACAGCGGCATGACTACGCATTCCACGCGCACGCCGGGCGCCAGATGGAACGTGTGGCGGACGGTGGTTTTTTCCACGGCGTGACGCAGGGCGGTATCGACCGAGCTTTCCCCTTCAGGCGTCCAGTCCTTGTCGAAGCGCGTGGCTTGGTAACCGAGGTTCGGCGTGCCATGCGACATCACGTTGGTGTCGCCATGCGGCTTCAACTGGATGTAATGACCGATCACGCCTTCGTTGCTGTTGCCGGGACTGCCGGGGGTGCCCTGCCCCTTCCCTTCGCTGCTGAAAGCGCCCTGGTTATTGCCGTTGCCATGCACGGGAAGATTGAGATTCAGTCCGCGCTTGCCGTTGCTCGGGGACGATGCGCTTTCCGCAGCAGCCTGCCCCGGCGATGCCGTATCGCTGCCCTGCGGCGTGGCATTGGGTGCGGTACTCACATCGTTGCTGCGGGATGATTCGGACGTGCTTGCCTGCGCCGTCGGCGAGGTGTCCGCCTTCGCGCTCTCCGCCGCTTTCTGATCGGCCGCGCTGCTGGGCGCTTCGCTCTTTGCCGGCGCTTCTGCCGGTGTCGGTGCCAGGCTGATCTGCGGACGCTCCACGGTGGGCTTGTCGATGGCGACGGCCTTGGTCGGTGTCTGCATCGGCGGCGCCTGCGGTCGCTCCAGGCTCGGCTTGGCCTGATCGGGCAACGGGACCGCCTCGAGTTCCGCCTCGGCCACGCGGATCGACGGCGACTGCACCTGCGGCTGTTCGCGTGCCACGGTGACCGGCTTGCTGGTGCTGTTGGACGCTTGCAGGTTCACCGTCGGCGCCGGCTGCGCAGGCAACGGGATATCCGCCATCTCCGGCACCGGCGGCGCGGCCGACGTTTGCGCGCGCTCTACCTGGCTGATGCTTGGCGGTACCGGTTTGGCGACCGCGTTCTCCACCGCGATCGAGGGCGGCGTCACGGCCGGTGCCGACTGGGGCGGCACTTCGGGCATGGCCACCGAGGGCGGCGTCAGCAAAGGTTGGTTGCCCTCGGCCTGCGGCTTGCGCACTGGCTCCGGCTGGAACTTGGGCGGCACCGGTGGCGCGGTAGGCGGCGTTTCCAGCGCTACCTGTGGCGGTGGCGTATCGACCTTGACCGGCTGCAGTTCCGGCGTCGGGGCAGGCTTGGGCAAGGTCACCGGTGGCAAGGGCGCGGCAACGACCTGCGGCTTGGGCGCACTGGGCTTGTCGACAGCGATGCTCGGCGTCTCCAGTGCCGGTACGGGCACCGGCCTGGGCTCGGCGTTTGCACTTGCCGACGCGATGCTTGAGCGTTTGTCGATGAGCTTGGTGCCAGGCCTGCCCTTGTGCGGCGGGCCGACTTCCTTCGGCGGCGTACCGCGCACCGGCGGAGGGGGCGGCGGCGGAGGCTCGGGCTCCTGCTTGGGAATCAGGCGTACCTGCAGCGCATTGTTATCCGATTCCTGCGGCTCGATCGGATCGTACGCCGGCCCCAGGATAACGCCGACCATAAAAGCCAGATGCACGAACAGCGCACCAAACAGCGCAGCGATCCGCAGCCAGCGCTGACTTGGCTTTTCCTGCCGTCGCCGCCGATACACAGACGCACCCTCGGCTGCCTCACGCGGTGAAGGCAGCGCAATACGGGCAAGGCCGGAATTTTTGTCAGGGGGCGTCGCGGACATCCGGTTAGTGTACCGGGCCGGACGCTTCGATCACTTCTGTCCGTCGTCTTCCGGCACGTGTGGCGCGCGTTCGCGCAGTTCCGCATCGACGGATCGGGTGGGCGTATCGATCGGGCAGCCCTGCGGCAAAGCCTTGCCTGCCCGATAAATGGCGATGCATTCGCTTTCGCTGGGTGGCTTGGGCGCGTCGGGCATATCGGCCAGCGGGCTGGCTGGCGCCATGCTCAGGCGCTCATCGCCGCCCTTGGCCGACGGCTTGGGCGGCGGATCCTGGCAACCGGTCAGGAAGGTGCATTTGAGATGGATACCTCCCGGCAGGCGTACATCGTGTGGCTTGGTGACCTTCTCCACCACATTGCGCACGGCAGCCCCACCCAGTGATTCGTTGGCCGGTGGGAAATATTTGTCGAAGCGCGTGTTCTGCACCTTGACCGGGTTGTTGTGCTCCATCACCTGGGTATCGCCTTCAGGCTTGCGCTGCACGTACTCGGGTGTCGACGCGGTACTGGCTGCGGCGGGCGCGAGGATGGGCTGACCGTTCTTGTCAAAAAGCGTCATCGTCGGCTTTGGTAGCGACTCCGGCGCGGGGGCTGGCTGCGGTGTCGGCATACTGACCGTCATCGCATTTTTCGCCGGCGGCTCACGCACCGGCGTCGGGCGTACGACACGAGGCGTTGCCGGATGGGGTGGCGACTGTAACGCCGGTGGTACAGGCAGATCGGGCAAGGCTTGCGGACGCGTTGCCGGAATCAGCCGTACCTGCAAGGCGTCATCGACGACAACCCGCTGTACCTGACGTGGCGCACTCACCTGCATCTCATGCCAGGTAAAGGCCGCAAAGATCAGATGCAGCAAGAGCACCGCTGCCAACGCCCACCACAAGCCTCGACGATCGCGCACAGGCTCGCGCCAGCGCATCTGGCGCAGCAGTTCGCGGCTGGAGGCATCCAACGGTGCCAAGCCGCGAGAACGCTCGTCTTCTATCCAGCGATGGTGTTCGACCTGTAGCGATGGTTCGATGAGACAGCCCTGAGTGCTTTGCTTGGTAAGTAACGCGGCAACGGCGAGTTGTGAACGCCGATTTCACACAGACCGACAACACTTCAATCGGTTCCCCTACGCCGCAATGCAGCTTGACCTAGGCGCCCAACCGCTCAAGTCTAAGCGAACGGTGCCAGCCACCGTACTCCCGCCATGACCGCCCCCGCGTTCGACACGGTGGACGACCATGACGGCCCCGTCAGCCGCAACGCGGCGCGTGCGGTGCCGCTCATGCCGGCCGTTACGCATGCGTCGCCTCTGCCAGAGGAGGGACGTCGTGTCGTACAACACGGAAAACATCCGCAACATCGCGCTCACCGGCCATGCCGGCTCGGGCAAGACCACCCTGTTCGAAGCCCTGCTGCACGCCGGTGGCGTGATCCAGGCACAAGGATCGATCGAACGCGGAACCACCCAATCGGATACCGACGCACAGGAAAAAGCGCGCGGCCATTCCATCGACAGCTGCATTGCATCGATCGACCGCAACGGCTGCCACATCAACCTGATCGACACCGCCGGCTATGCGGACTTCCGCGGCGGAACGCTCTCCGCCTTCGCCGCCGTCGAAACCGTTGCCGTCGTCGTCAATGCCGTCAACGGCATCGAGCACGGCACGCGCCGCATGATGGAGCATGCACGCGTACGCGGGCTCGCCCGCATGCTGATCATCAACAAGATCGATTTCGACGGCGCGCGACTGGAGGCACTGGTCAATGCGTTGCGCGAAGAATTCGGCAGCGAATGCCTGCCGATCAACCTTCCCGCGCTCGGTGGCAAACAGGTGCTCGATTGTTTCTTCCATCGCAAGGGCAGCACCGATTTCTCTTCGCTTGCCCAGGCGCATCAGCAAATCCTGGACCAGGTGGTCGAGGTCAACGAGGCGACCATGGGTGCCTATCTCGATGCGGGCGAAGACGCATTGACGCCCGAGCAACTGCACGACGCCTTCGAACAATGCCTGCGCGAAGGTCACCTCGTACCGATCTGCTTCGTATCGTCGCGCAACGGCGCGGGTGTCGCCGAACTGCTCGACATCATGCAACGCCTGCTGCCCAACCCATTCGAAGGCAATCCTCCGCCCTTCCTCGGCGACGATGGCAAACCGATCGACATCGCGACCGACCCGAATCGGCATGTCGTGGCCGACGTGTTCAAGATCATCAACGATCCGTTTGTCGGCAAGCTGGGCATCTTCCGTGTATGGCAAGGTACGATCCGCCGCGATACGCAGCTGCTGGTCGACGATGGACGCAAGCCGTTCAAGGTCGGCCATTTGTTTCGATTGCGCGGCAAAGGTCATGAGGAAATCGACGTCGCCGTACCCGGTGATATTGCGGCGGTGGCCAAGGTGGAAGAGATTCACTTCGATGCCGTATTGCATGACTCGCATGACGAGGACCGTATCCGGCTCGCACCACTAGCCTTTCCGCAACCCATGTACGGCCTGGCGTTGGAACCCAAACACAAGGGCCAGGAACAGAAGCTTTCGCAGGCCCTGCTCCGCCTGTCCGAAGAAGATCCCTGCCTGCATACCGAGCATCACAAGGAGCTCAACGAAACCGTCGTGCTCGGGCTTTCCGACCTGCATCTGCGCATCACGCTCGATCGCATGAAAGACCGCTACGGTGTCGAGGTCGCCACACACCCGCCGCGCATCGCCTATCGCGAAACGATCGCCACGCAGGCGGAAGGCCATCATCGGCACAAGAAGCAGACAGGTGGTGCCGGCCAGTTTGGCGAGGTGTTCCTGCGCGTGGAACCGCTTGAACGTGGCCGGGGCTTCGAATTCGTCGACGCGGTAAAAGGCGGTGTGATCCCGGGGCAATTCCTGCCGGCTATCGAGAAAGGCGTGCGCCAGGCCATGGAGCACGGCGCGATCGCCGGCTATCCGCTGCAGGATCTGCGCGTCACCGTGTACGACGGCAAATATCATCCGGTCGACTCGAAAGAAGTGGCTTTCATCAGCGCCGGCAAGAAAGCCTTTCTCGATGCCGTAGGCAAGGCACGCCCGATCGTGCTGGAACCGATCGTCGACGTCGAAGTATCGATCCCGCAAGCCAACGTCGGCGACGTCACCGGCGGCCTCGCCGGCAAGCGGGCGCGCATCATGGGTACCGATGCGTTACGAGGCGACGAACTGGTGATCAAGGCGCAGGCACCGCTGGCCGAGCTGATCGATTATCCCACCGAGCTGAAGGCCATGACGGGCGGACGCGGTCGCTACAGCCTGGACCTGAGTCATTACGAACCGGTCCCGCCGCCGGTGCAGAAGCAACTCACCGAGTCGTGGAAACCGCATCACGAGGACGAATGAGTTCAAGCCAGGTCACGCCTGCCAAGAGCAACGCTGCTCTGTCGGAGATATCCCCGCAAGCACGCAGCCCCCTCACCCCAACCCTCTCCCCCGGCAAAGCCAGGGGAGAGGGAGCTAATTGAGGCAACTTCAGTCTTTCCACTTGCGTAACCTGCACCCTCTCCCCCGGCTTTGCCGGGGGAGAGGGTTGGGGTGAGGGGGCGCGCTTTAAGTCCTCACCGCCACGACGCCTCGCGCACCAATCCGGCGTACCTCAGAAGCGCCAGAAGCGTCCCCTGACGATTCGAGTAGGCGGTCCGAACGGTTTTATCCCTCAATGCTGCTCAGAGCTCTGGCTCCAAAAGGCCATTCTCTCTTTGGTTACTTTCTCTTTACTCCGGACCTAAAGGTCCTCCGCCCTCCGGGCCGGCTTCGCCGTTCGCATGCGCTGCGCG
>Ga0105239_10000197_pt1 | contig 87859 bp, 77 predicted proteins | sample KBSC44metaG_FD_92761 | JGI IMG/M metagenome (GOLD analysis project Ga0105239, IMG submission 92761) | Corn rhizosphere microbial communities from Kellogg Biological Station, Michigan, USA - KBS C4-4 metaG | ecosystem: Host-associated > Plants > Roots > Rhizosphere > Soil | place: Michigan, USA... | reverse complement strand
CAATCGACCATAGGATGTGGAGAACAGGGCTTCCCGTTCGCTCAGCCGTACTTAAGCCACATGCCGGTCAGTTAGTACTAAAGTGGGTGACCATTTGGGAATCCTGGCTGTTGATTGTTTTTTGCTGTTTAATCTGAAGTAGATTATGCCTTTTGCGATGTATAAGTTGATCTGTTGAGAGGTAGATATTTATTAGTTTAAAAGATTTTTTATTTTTCTTTAGTTTTTGGAGAAGGGCTTTGGAGAAATGTATCCTGCGACCGTTCATGCGGCCATAGGGAAAAGGGGGCGCTAACCGCCTTGGAGAACATAAGCGAACGAGTGACATAATATTATAGTAGGTTGGAATCTTATTGGGCTCAAGCGCTTGGGGCTTGCTCAGGATCAATGGCTAGGGAACTGGGGTGTAAGGAGTATGTGTGTACCTATTGGGCCCTATGAATTGAAAAGTGTAGAGTGCAATGCAGTGCAAATAAGAGTTGTGAAGGGAAACTAGAGCAAGATATGATAGTGAACGAAAAGCACAACTAGGTCATAGCCGACCTATATTATATCTGATTCAAGTTTTTTTATCATTTGCTTTATCTGCTCACCTGTCGAGACGATCTTGGGCTTGAGTCGGAAGATGAAAAACCCCGCCCCAAGACTGGTTGGGTGGGTCTCTCTCGATTGCTTTGTGATCGTTGACGTGTATATATGGCCCATCTGATATGTACAAGTTTTTCTTGAGCTCGGGCTGAACATCAAATTGGTTCAAGAGGGTTGTTGAGGCTGCCTCCTTCCAATCCATCCTACTTGCCCTCCCTGGCGGAGACTACATCTTTCTCCACCACTCTCTACCTATCCGGGTCTTGGGTAAATATGAAAAGAACTGTTGATTCGAAAACAAGAGCATATATGCAGGATCGTGGTGCGCGTCCGAGTTGCCTCAGTTCGATGGGGGTAGCGTATCAAACAAACTACATCTGTCGAATGATTCGGCTTCCAAGAGGCAGTTCATCGGCAAACAAAAATAACACAATATCTGGGATCTATTTCGATTCGTCGTAAAACCCTTCTGCTTCCAGCCGTCTCCGAGCCTCCTCTAATGCCCAAGTTTGTATCCTGTAAGAGAAGAAAACCAAGTTAGCAATCACGTGTTCTTTCTAAGTTATGCCCTTTGATCAAGCAATGCTACCTCTGTCCCAGCAACCCCCAACAACAAAAACATTATACTGCGCTGCTCAAACCGATAGCTAGGGGTTCTGGAGGGAAAACTCACGAAGTATCTTCTTTCATGGAATAAGCAGCAACCGCGACGACCCAGGCACCAACAAAAACCCAAGCGAGGGGCTCCCAACCTTCCTTCTCCGCCTTCTCACCAGGCCGGACGCCCCAAAGCCAGCCGCCGGGAGGATCAAAATGGTCTTCGTGGCCACCTCCATGATGGTGGTCTGCGTCGTGGCCGTGATCGGAGCCCTTCAGTTCACCGGCTGCAGCATGGGAGCTTGCCAGGCGGAACGGCGTAGCGGTTCGAGCCTGGAGCGGTGTCTGTCGGAGGGGCGTAATTAGAGGTTGGGCTGTGCGCGCCGCGAGGCGAGGGATTCTTGTGAGCATGGCTTATGATATGACGTTGGAGGTTCGAAGGGGAGAGGCAGTGGGAAGGGCGTGTCGTTGTCGACAGCGACACTGTAGCCCTTTAGGCAGTCTGATTCGGGTTCCAGAAGCTGACGGTGGAATCCCGCTAGCTGTAGAAGCAGCTATTCAACGAGTGAGGAGTGTTATTGTGGTTGCGTGGCAGGTTGATGTAGAGTCTACGGCCAGATGGATGTCTGTGGTGAGGTTGGGTCTGAGTTGGTTTGAGTCTGCCAAGGCCCAAAGGGAGCTAAATCTGCCACGAGCTCCCCTCTTTTGGAAGGAATATAACGCCGCCCTATTATGGCTCTAGAATAGTACTAGCTTATTTTCGACTCTGTCGGAACCCAGCCTTGCGAACCCCAATGACTTGTGTTTCAAGATGGCTCCTGACTATTTTTGACACCCGTAACAGATCTAGTTCGTATTATTTGAAAGATTCTTTTGTTCACACCTCTACACCTTCAAAGGTGTGCACTTTCTAATCTCTGATAGTTGCAATGTCCCGGAAATCCACCTGCAATTGGAGTTCTTCGTCTAGGACCGCTGCTCAAGGCTCACGAGTCAAGGACTCGATGGTTGTGAGCTACCAGTGCCGTTGGCACTTCCAATAAAGACTACAACAATAGCTGCGAACCTTTTCAAGCATTTAGTACACTGCTCTAGGGTGGAAGGAAAGACTTACGCTGCTGTGGCCCCAAATATCTCCTTTATGCTTGCTGACGTGAAGAATCTCAAAAACAAGGCCGCAAATGCCGTCATGCCTATTGCCGCGCCTATCCTATTTATGGTTTGAGGAATATAATAGAGCACAAGAACCGCCAGGACAGGAATCATTGACGAAGTGAGCAGGACTGCAAGTCTCCACACAAATGCCATGAAGCGTGGGAACCCCTTTTTGTCGAAATCTTCCGCCCGGCCCAATTTTCCTTCCTCGACATCGAAGAAATCAGGCCGAGGGGGTGTCTTCTTAGGTCGTGGGGTTCCCTTCCACATCAAACACAGATTGAACCACATCTTTTTCTTCACCCAGTGCATAAGTTCGATGAGTGTTGGGTGGACCCAAGGCCTGGAGCTGACGGGGACCACTAGGTCGAATTCGTATTTGTTATTCCAGGTGAATCTTTCCCTACCTCTCAAGAAGTTCATGCCTTCCTGGGCGCCCTCTAGCCAATTTTGCAGAAAGCGAACTTGGTCTCTTCGAGGACTCGAAAGCTTTGATACATTGCTAAAGACTAACAATTGTTCATCTAGCATCATAAGATACCAATTTTGAAAAGGAGGACTCAGAGACTTACGATACTCCTTTAGAGTTTCCTGAATAATTCTCAGTTTTTGCGCGCGTATGTTACCAGGTGCCGCCTCGCTATGAATTTCTGCAAGAGACTTCCATAAAATCTCGTCCGGCTTATGTGTCGATCGTTGGTCCTCATAGCATATCTTCCAGAGGTCTGCCTCGAGCATGACGAGCTTAGCTTGGAGGCTCAGCAGAGTCATCATGTTCAGCGGGCCGAATTTTCGAAATACAGCTACCTCTGGTAACCTGCCAAAGAGGTGGGCCAGCTTCGGATAGCCTGCTGGGTCCCATGTCGGCGTTGCTGCAGGATTTAAAACGGCTCCGGGTTGTACTGCATTCATGTTCTCTGGTTCCGCCATGGAAAACCGTCAACAGGCAGGAAATCGAATTTTCGCTTTTCAAGGACAGATGTCTTCGAACACAACGATTTATAACGTTACTCTGGTAAACGTCAGTCGTGGATTGACATGTAATGAGAGGTTGATCAAGGTAGATCAGCTCTTGGGGCAGTACCAATATCAATCAGGCTGCAGCCTGAAACAGCATACGAATCGACCACACCAGTCAATGGACATCCTTGGCCTCCTATCACAATTATCACCACATCCATCACACACTAAGCCATTGCACTATGCGAGAATTGCCACCTGGCACCAATGAATACTGCAGGAAGTACATAGCATCCTGCATCTACGTAAATTTGTTACGAACTGACGAAAGGTGTTTTAACACTAACACTCGCATCCATTAGAACTTGCAGGCATGTGGTGCGGCTGAAATTGTGCGATCTCAACGGCCGTTGTCCACCTTCCATGGGCAGATCGTCAACCTCAGCCTAACTGCACCTTCCAAATTCTCTACTTATAACATGCGCGCGACGAACAACCCCAGAAGCAGCTTCTCCTCAAGCAACACCTGCCAGTGCTTAAGATCAACACTGGCATTCTCCTTGACGAGATGGAACCCCTTTCTATAGTATCCCTGGCAACGACCTACATCAGAATCATCAATAATTTGGCTTCGATCAACGAAGATTCAGGTTCGATATCAGTTCAAAAGGTCTTGAGCGAGTTGAGGATCCTGAATGCGATCATGCTTGAATCAACGTCCATCATATCCGAACTTGGGGGGACAGCGCCAGAATCAGTTGAGGTTGCGTTGCTCGAATGCCGGGCAACTGGCCACGAGCTGAGACAGCTCGTAGAGAAAGTACGGCCCGAGAGATTTGTGGGTAGAAAGAAGAATTCACTGAGGTTCGCCCTGTTCTGGGAGTTACGACAGAGCAAGATAAAGGAACTCTTAGAGTCCTTCCGCACCTCGTGCCATCTTCTTAGGCAGATCGCCGCGGAGTAAGTACAAAGCAGACTGAATCTCTAAATCGATCGCCAATTGATATACTAGTGCAATGACACACTCCTTATTACGACGTCAGATGTTCCAGTTCGAAGATTTCATGCAACTCAACTTCGAGCAATCCAATGCTGGCACTGAACAACCTCCGAATCGGGACGAGATCGAGACTAGTGTCGCCAGCGGTACGGAGAACCTCTCCAGCAATCAAGAGCCCCCAGGAAGGCGAAAATCGAAGATCCCATCTCAGCCACCAATTCAGAGTCAGCCCGTGGAGTTTAATCCATACCTACAGCCCGGCACGATCTGTTTTTCGACACCCGGTGAGAGGCACGCAACCTGGCACCCTGTCAAAATCACTCTCGACACCGCCGGCGATTTTGAGGTAGTCTCTCGAGCTACCTTGAATGAGATGGGGGTCCACGGGCCCTTTGCGAGGGTGCCGAGAACGATGATGACCCTGAAAGGTGAACACCAGTTGGACGAAGTAGTTACGTTGAAGTGGAGCTTCGACAAGTCTTCCGAAATCTACAACACTCAATTCTACCTCGTCGATGTGGATTTGGGATTGCTCGTCGGTGCCGCCTTTATCGAGAAGAACAGACTGAAGGAAGCCAAGCTGCGCCTGTTCTACTCCCGTTTCTGGAGAACGACCGGCAGAAGTGTGGAAGAGACCCTTCGCACCCGAAATGAAACCGAGGATTTGGACGAGGCCGCTTGGAACGACAATCCTTACAATGCCATTGCTCCGCCCACACCCATGCAGATTTCTGTCGCTGCAGCAGCCAACCCAGGCGCGATGAACACGCAAGCACCAAATGCGGATAATGGACTCGTCCAAGCCGCAAGTTCACCCACCTCTACCGCATCAGCTTCTGCAACCGTCCCATCAACAGCGGCAACACCCACGGCAGGGACATCCACGGCACCCGCATCTACAGCGCCGACATCGATACAACCCCCTCCATCGCCTCACAAGCCAATAGTGAACCTGCCTGTAACGCCCCGCGGGGCTGTCCCAGTCTCATCAGGCTAGGGGACGATACTCAGACAAAGAATCTGTTCATTCTGCTCATGATGCGACTTGGATGGAAAATGGACATGCTGAGCTCGGGATGGGCGGGACGTCACCAGAGAGAGCTTTGGGCAAACTGAACTAATACCGAGCGTGGTAGTTAGTTGCTAAGCACACTAACAGTGCATCCTGACGGCTGATGTGAATGGCGTTTCGCACAGGAAGTCAGTCTGTTCCTAGGGGTTGAAAAGGTCATTTATTAGCTGCTATGTACAAATGTTCGAAACGCCCCCCCCATCAACAGGCAATGAGCTATCGGCGTGATTTTGATTGATTGGCAGCTTCTGGTGGTGTCTGTCTGTCCTCTTGGGCTGCGATGGAACGTATCGAGCGCGTCGTATTTAAGCTCAATAGCCTCACGACCAAGTGAGTTACATACTGCACAAGATATGACTTTTCAAGTGAGGTAGGTAGAGTAGTAGTGATATTACTGAGCAGCACTGGCGTGAGGGCAGAATTTGCCCTTGGTCCTTCAGTGCCCACGAATGGTGCTGGGACTGACGGTTTCAAGCTCCTGCTCAGCGGCAATTGACGTGCCTGTTTAAAGCAGCCGGGAATAAGTTCCAAATACGTTTACGTGCTAGGTACGACCGCGTCTCATCAGTTCGACTCGGGTATTAATTGTATTTTCACACATATTCCGTTTCTCAGTTGATCTCAAGAGTGCTCGCAGGTATAGCACTGGGAAAGACACCTTTGGGGTGTTCATTGTCATTTCTCGATCTTCTATCATAACCATACTAAACAGGGATATTACAATCGAATGCAATAGAACAAACGATACCCGTTTCCAACTCCCAATCCTGACTCGCTTTTGGACCAAGAAGCCTAAAAGAATGTAGCCAGTTCTCATCAAAACGTACACGACCCAAAGCAAATGGTCCGATGCTAAAGTCCTTCCTCGTTGCTTTTTTTTAGTGTCTCTGCCTGTCATGGACGTGTGTATGGCACGCCATCGCTCCCAGTATCAGCCCGGTGGGTCAATTCCACCAAGGCTTGGAAAGGTTCCTCCGTAAGAATCGTAAGCGTTTCAAAAATGCTGAGCCAGCACTTTGACAATATTACAAGCTTTTGTCGCTCGCCTTTTTGGTTATCCCAGCTAATGCCGCCCGCGAATCCAGAAAAATGCGAATAAGGACGCCACCCAATGCAACGACCAATGCTCGCAATGACCCGAAGCGAGCTTCTTCATAACGCCGTTTCATCGTACTGTACAATGCTGACATAAAGAAATTCAACGCCATATTCCCACTATTCAATTCGCTTCCACCACAGAGGTGAATTTCAGTGCCTGTGTCATATCAAGGTCGTTGCTAGTATTTGCCCCATCAAGGTAGCTGTTGGCACTTCTACTCTTTGGTACTCCAGCAGGTTTCTTTAGTGTTGGGCTGGGGGACGAATCCGGCGGATCGAATATTTGCCGGAATACTGGGTCATGTGGAAATTTGGGCATGGAAGACCTTTCCGGACTCAGAGAGACACCCTCTGCTTTTCTCACAATTTCCTTCAACGCACGGGTGATGACACCAGCGCGAATGACCAGATCTCTCAAATCTTGTGTATCAAACGGGAGTTTATCCCGCGGTTGAACATGAACTTCCGCAGGTGGCGATGATGCCGGGAAATTACGATGCTGGTGGATGGTTTGGAGGAAGTTTTTGGTTTGAATGCTTTCACCGCGTGGCCTTCCGTAAGGAGGTGTTCCTGGACTCGAAATTGAACGTCGATTAATTGCTCTTCCCGTGTCATTGGTCTTACTCGACTCCTCATCTGCCATCCGTTTCGATGGTGGTGTTTCGTCTCCAAAGATGTCCGATGATCCTGGCGAAGGAGGACGAGCAAAACTGTCCTCATCTTCATTCACCGTGGCTAGGTCAATGATGCTCTCCGCGTCTTCCCAGAGTTGTCTCGAGTGACTTTGCAATAACCCAAGGTGTGTTCCTCTCAGGCGAAGTCGTTTGAGCTCTTCAACTAACAGCATGAACTCACGAACTTGGCCAAATTGGAGGTGAACACTCTGTTGCCGATCGATGATGGACTGTGGGACTTTAACACTGCGAATAGAGTCTCGCTTCCAAGCTTTGTCAGAACTGGCAGGTTCTGCAGCCTCGGGGTTTTCATCCACATCGTCGAACTCAAAATCGTCACTCCATTCTTCGCTGACGGGCTTGCTACCAAGTGCCCAAGTGCCAAATTTAGTGGCTGACGATGGCAAATCAGCTTCAGCCAGACTGTCACGGTTGTTTGGCACACTTTGGCTGCGTAAATGCATAGCGGCGTTACTCTTACGCCCCGAAGGCCGACTGCGTCCGTTCTTCATACCCTGTTTGCCGTGGACTGTCTTTGGCCGAGGACTTACGCCATTTGATTGATCACTGCCGATTTTTTGGTGTTCTGACCAGTCGAAGATAGATGATCGTTTCACTGATCGTTGTTCATCGAAATCGTCGTCAGAGAATTGATCAAAGCGGATAGCACTTGGTGCTGACATGTTCAACTGGACACGCCCTTCCTGCTCTCCCTGGTCGACTTTAGGGGACCACTCAATATCATCTTCATCATGAACAGAGTCAAGGGCCATCATGGTAGGTAGCTCTGGCTCATCCTGCAGATTTCTGCCAAATGCACGCATGGAAGGAGGGGAAGAGTTGAAAATAGGATCCGCATTGGGCCGTCTCCTAGGCACTGGAGTTGAAACAGAATCCTCTGCATCCACTTGGGGGCCCTTGACAGGGGTGGAGGCCTGATCAGGGCTGACGTCTCGTGCCGGCCTGTCCCTGTCAATACCATGGATCCCAATACCCACAGTTGTAGCCTGATCGCTTCTGCGGCTAAAGCTTGAACCTGGTTCATTCAATGTGGTTCGCTGCATCAAATCCTCCAAACCCGAGGTCTGAGGGGGATCCGTATCCATGGAGAGGTCGTCAAAGATTGTCTCTATTTTGGGCTGACGAAAGCCAGAATGGCTGCTAGCCGTGGCTCGTGTGGCCAGTGAATCGTATGCTGTATCACTCTGAAAGTCCATTGAGTCGTCATCTGTGAATACCCTTGTATCGTTGTCTGAGCTGGCAGTGGTGGGATCTGAAGGTGCTGTAGAAATACGCTTTGGCAATATGAACCGGTGCTGTGACGAACCATACAAAGGTGGACTGGATGTGAAAACCGGTGTACCATGAGGCAGCTGGACCTCGAAAGCCGAGACATCAGACACAGGTGACAAATGGGACAGTCCTGCTGGTGGGACTATACTGCCATATGCTTCGTCTTTGTTCACTCGCACGATTGGATCAGTGAAATGACGTTGTGGAATACCTCTCCGTACGGAGCTCAATGTTCGACGAATCTTATGCCGTCGACTGGTGGAAGGTAATGGTGGATCGGATTGAATCACAGGGGGCTGATTCTCCTGATAATCGGCTGTTTCCCGAGGCTCAACAGCACTGGCCAATAGTAAGGTTGGTGGTTGTCCTTGTGTAGAAGATATCAAGCGAGTGCAAGAATCTCGACCTGGACCAGAGGAGTACCTCTTTCTAGAATAACTTGGCTCGAAGAACGGCCTCCACGTAGAAATTCGTGATAGATGAGTGGGTTGTTCAGCCACCAGTGCTGACTCGGTGGTCAAAGGCCGTGTATACGGCACTCCAGAGAATGTCGCTGATCTTTGGTGGCTAGTTGCGGGACGTCTCAAAAGAGCCGGTGTTTCTCGGTCGGAACTCAGCATTCTCTTCGAAATCGAGCGTTTAACAAGCTTGTTGGGATGACTTGTATCTCCTAACGATGGTCTCGAGGTGTTCGGAGATTCCTCTAGCCTTGACGAGGACGAAGTCGGGCTGTGGTTTCCACGTGAAATGCTCGATATCCTTCGCAGCCAGAATGAACCGGGCCTGCTATTCTTTTCTCTTTCTGTTGAAGGTTCTCGGTCCGAGGTCCAGGGACGAAGGGCTCCATGCCTGCTCACCGAGCTCTCCCGGGATTCAGTGCCAATGCTGGCTGTAGTGGAAGGGGTGGCGGCTCGAACAGTCTTTCTTCTCAAGATCGAAGTGGAGAGGCGTCGTTCCGTCCGGTCTGGGACCACGGGAGTCGAGGACACGGGTTGCGAGGTGGCAGGGCGCGGTGAGAAGGAGAGGGATGGAGAAACGGGGGAGTGTGCAGTGGCATTGGAGCCAGGAGACTTTCTCTTGCCAGGTTTGATCAGATATGGGTCACCGTTGGAGGTACCTAATGCTAAGCCAGTGGCTGCAATTCCAAGGGTGCCTATGGCACATAGCTGGAAGGTCTTGTTAGAGATGCACAGGGACGACATGATTAGTTGGGCAGGGTGTGAGTATGTATGGTATTTACCGTAGCAATATGTTCTTGACCGTGGTCCATTGTGGCTCAAGAGGGAGATTGCCCTCGAGGCAGCTCAGCCCAGAGTTGCCGTGGTACGTTCACATGGAACGGCCTCATGGCGGGTTCACCATCGGTTGTAAGAGTAGTGAAGGACTGAGTGGACTGAGTGACTGTCTGAGAATATGGTAAAGTTGTTGGTAGGAAGGATATTGTTTCCGGGGCAGGACGCGGAAAGGGAAAACAGGGCGAAACAGGGCGAAACACGCGACGGAGGTGTGAGCGAGGGAGGAGAAATTAGAGATGCAATGAGAACATAACACGCACAATGGCAATGCAAACAATGACGGGGCGGGAAAGAGGAACTGAATGGGCGTGTATGAGTGAGTGTGTGTGGTGAGGTGGAAGGTGGGAGGTAGAGTTAGAAAGAATGGGTGGTGGTGGTGGTGGTGGTGGTGGTGGTGGAAGTTGTTGGTGACATTGGTAGTCCTCGTGTGTATCTGGGTGGTAACTGGTAACTGGTAAGTGGTGAGCTCTGTCAATCCAACTTGGGTCCCAATGCAGATTTGAGTGCAGGGTGGATAAGCGACGGGGATCTTCACTCGGGATGGTGGAGGGGAGTGGTGCTGGGTGGGCGTGGTCTACAAGGAACAGCCCACTATCAGCGCCTATAACCACCCAAATTTCCAAGTCAACGGCCCCCATTTTCTTAACCAAAGGTTCGGGCCCATTAGGCGGTAAATTAACTACAACTATCGCCCTCGGGGCGCCCAAGAGACAGGTCTCTGGTTAAGAAACTACCTAAACTCTGGTTATCAAGTAGTACTCCGTGCCCCGACGACAGGTTGCCACCAACATCGCCCACCCAATAACTGCTCGACACTGTGCCCACAACAAAGCAACGCCCAGTCACACCCGCCCAAGAGACCGTTTACCAGCTGAGTGTAGAGATACCTCAACTTGGGCTCCCCTACGTTCTTCCCTCGTTGCAATAATATTGAATACCAAACGGTCAGTTCACGTTGCTCCTACAGTTGTACCAGGCACACCGTCCCGTTCATCCAGCCCACCAGACTTGCGGTGATTGAAATAGGTTTCGACTCGTACGGTGCTAGCAAGTACTGCCTTGTCAACATACTCTTTGGCTGTCCTGTCAAAATGTCAGAACCGGGTTTTGCCTCTTGGGCCCCCCTCCAACCCGTCGAGGACCCAAGGCTCAAACCACATCGAGCACAGGGCAACACAGTATACGACCGTAGCGTGGGATATCGTTGCCTCTAACGCCTTGTCCAGCAGCCCTCGGGTGGGACCATGACTCCTCGCTGCTGCGTGCCGCTTCTCAAATCAGTCGTGCAATTGTGCAGGTGTACAGAGGGGGATGCAATGCTACCGCTATTTTCAATGCAATGTCCATCAGCATTTCATTCAACCTCCTGTAGTGCTACATTGATTCATTCAACGGTCTCGATGCCCTTGATGTGTCTCGTACACAATACAATCCTCCATCTAAGCGAGACAATTGTTTGATGAAAGGCAACCTACATTGGAATCTGCAAGGACAAGGGCTTTACAACGAGCTTCTCCTCACCAAAGTGGCTGGATTAGCATCAATTGTACAGAGGACTTGCCTAGCTGCCATTCTAGGTTCCCGATGAAGGGAGCATATTAGCTGCTACGGAAATGTGCAGTTCAGCTAACTAGTGGAGTAGAGACGCACGAAAATCTGCAATGACTGTGGTCCTTCTGGATGTGTTGCGCCTATTTCGCTGCTTTCAAGGCACATCAACTGGGTGCTTCCTCGACAGCAAGGGCAAATCCCGCGAGGAGGGCGGAATAGTCTACGAGTAGAAAGCCAGGATGAGCAAGGTGCTGGAGCAGTGTCCTGGCTCCTCCTCTCCTTTTCCGAGCACAGGTGAGCCGTTGATGGAGTTGCTGGCATTACCCTGGTTGATTATCTTGCTATTTATTCGTATTCCTGGAGAGAAGGACGATCTACTGTTTCGGTGTCACCTTGTGCACTGTGCCCCACTAGATGTTGTGTCAAGGCCTGCATCTGATGTCGAGAAGCGGCAAGCCTGTTGACAAAACAATCCAGATTGAGAGCTGAGCAGTGAGCACGAGGCGCACGGCCAGAGCGATGAACATGCACAGGGTACAGTAGCGAGCACGCTAGAGCATGAAACGCGAATATAATCTTGAAAAGGGCGGTCGGATGTACGTAAATGGCTGTTCAATCGGATCTGGGAAACAAGTGTCGATACAAGATGCCGAGGACGCCAGCCACAAGACTCTGGGAGAAATGCTGGGTGAAGGATTCATCTTCCTGCCGAGCAAAGTGCCTTTCTGCTGTCACTGGCATCATGCATGACTTGGAAAGTCGCTGTGCGGCGCCAATGATGCAACAGCACCATAGAAGATCGCTGCCGGGTCTCGGTTGAGCTGTGGAGAAAAGTCCCTTGAGTGGTATGTTTTGACTGTCAACCTTGCAAAACAATACAGACAACGCGATGCAGTGGATCAAATGAGTCCTAGCTGGTCATCCAGCTAGGATGCGGTGGAGTCTGTTCTCCTCGTAAACAAGGCCACAGCACGCCACCATTCGCTGGCAACCTGGATGACGAGATTCGACATGATACGCTTAAAGTCAGATCTCTCGCGTCGCGTGTTGAGTGTCTAAGGTTAGAAAAAGCTAAGCCCAAGGAGCCATCAAGCTGCAGGCTGTGGCGCTTGGGCCCCCCAATGGTGTGTTATTTCCCCACGAACTTGTCGGACTCGTCGAACTCGTTATCTGGGAGACTGCGAGTCTGAGACGCTTGACCTGTGATGCGAGTTGGTCTTTTGGGAACTTGGCTTGTACGGGCAATCTGGAGGTGTCGTGACACTGTGTTGTGGATGTACGAGTACAGCACAGAGATAGACAGATCAAACATATCAATGCATGTCTGGAGTGGCACTTGTCAGACAGGACTCTTGGTCTTCTGGAAGTACCGGTTGCTGATTGACTTGTTTTAGCTGTTTGAATGTTGTGCAGGGTTGTTGTTCCAAACATATCGCGTCCGCATTGGCTACAGAGGCCAGTGGAGGGACTCCTCGGGGCTCGACAACCTGCCAGTAGCCACTCCGGCGGTACTGATGGTGACCAGTCGCCATTCAACGATTGCGAGAGCACCGAGTAGCTTTCCTTTGTACCGAATTCCCGGCCAAGGGGCCCCTTCTCCCAGGGATTTGCTGTGGCCTTAGCCTGTGAACGTACTCGTCAGCGTCTAAGCCTTGCAAATTCCTAGTGTGAAGGGGTTGATATAGGTACATGGCGTGCACAGACCGTCGTTTGGAGCTTTTGACCTTGGTCACGTTTCAAAGAATGTTTATCATTCTAATGGCATGGTACAGAACATGGTGCTAGAACGAGGACGGAGTACAATGGCCGCCCTGGAGCTCCCTTACCTCAACTGCCAGCACCAGCGGCATCGCCACTGCGGGGAATGAAACCTTACCTGGAAAGCCGACCTTTAGCTAAGCACACCTCAAATCTCTCAACACGAAATAAATCCGGACTGGGAGACGGCACTGTGTAAAGGTGAGCGATTGGGAACGAACTCATAGAATCGCTTCTCCGTGCATATCTTAACTCCAAGAGCTTAGGTCTAGATGGGGTTGACACGGAACCATTGGACCTACACCAGCCTCCCCTACCTTGATGAGGTGGCAGACTTCAAGATCCAGGGCTCGAGAGTTTTACACTTTCCACGACGAAAACCTTTCCATACGAGCTGAGCCGTGGCATCTGTCTGACACCAACGGTTCCTGGAACTTGTGCTCTACTGGACGGATATCCAGACGGGCACGAGGATGACGGCCTGATTTACAAGCCTCCGTTCCCTAGTCCATTTGGCTCAAGCACAACTAGGTCCTCCGTACTCGTGCCGTGCCCTGAAGGGAGTCGATCTTTCAGACTCTGCATGTGCATTTGCTGCCGAACCCCACCTATCAAACTACTGCAAAGGTTGGTCATTGATTAGCGACTGATTCTGTTGGATCCGTTCCCTATATTGTGAGCTCGGGTACGGAGTACATCAACATGACTATGATCAGCGATTCCCAGATTCGCTTGGAGTGGATCCGCATGTTTCGCTTACAGGGATATGACGCGTTTGGCTGCCATAGCTTCGGGATTCTTCTCGACGCGTGCTAGATCGGCAGAGCCCTGAATCATAGTTGCGGCTAAAGGTCTGAGATTCAGAAAGTGGCCGGTACAAACTTGCTACGAGGGAAAACTAGGATGGAGACGTGCCTCACTCCATCTTCCTCCTCATGGATTACAGTACCGTGGTAGGTGCCGAGTTCAACAATGTTCCTCAAAGGCATCGGTTCGAGCAGCAATTGTACACAAGATTTGGGGGGACGTCCTTGGCTTCGTGACCTGGCAAGATCACAGGTAACGCTGATCTTGGCCACCTGGTCCTCCTCTGTACTCCGTCCGACTAATACTTTGTAGGAGAGTATACATCAAGTCAATGTTCTTGTACCTTTTGGAATGGCCATGAATACATGTTGCCAAAGGCCATGCGGAAATAGTCCTTCGTACTCCGAGATTCAACTCAGACTTCAATTTCTGACAGCGTCAATACAAGATATATACACTAGTCCCCTTTGGGATATTGCCAAGAAAGCCTCACAATCGCCCGTCACAAATTCATCGGGAAACAGATGTTAGGCCAAATGGATCACCAGACTTCATTTTCTGAACAGAGCCCTCAGTCCGTAGCCCCAAATGCTCATAAAGGCTATACTAGGATCAGTTTCACAAGCCCAACCGCCCGTATAAAACTTCGGCACCGGAAAACAACCGGAACGCAGACGGAAGAGGCTGGGCGTTGGCTAGACTCGCCACATCCTACCGCCCTGCCAATTTCAAATCTTGCGTCAACTCCGCTTCAGCTGCACAGGTTTCAGGACAATTACCCAGTCCGCCACAAAAGACCATTACCAAAGCGAACTCACTTCTGCCTGGCTCGGGAAGAAAATTGCGTAACCGAAACGGTTCACCCAGACACGCTATTATCAAAGCCTGAACCACTCAGATAATAAACCTCGGTCTATTGATATCTGCCGTGGGCCACAATTCAACATGGAAGCGGAAATTCAAGCTCAAATCCCAAACATCGATCATGTGCTATCGGAGTACTCCGTGGTAAGCCTCCTTCATCCTGTTCGACCTTTGGGTTTGTAATGGACATGGTACCCGGTCCCAATGCTCAGCCTTGCTCTCCGATTCAAGCCCACTGTCCGAAGAAATCGAAGCTGATTATCCGCAGGGTTATCTGAACCATGCGTCCAAACTCTATGTATCTGAAGATGATCCTTCTGCAGAGTCACCATTGAGTGAAGCGCTCGAGACAATCACTTCGTTGCTTGTATCTGCCTCGGGCAATTTTTCCGAGCAAAATGAAGCGGCAATACGGAATTTGGTGGAAAAGTTCGCGTCCAAATTCAGTGAAGCGAATGGTGTCGATGCAGAGCGGCGACAGATGCCCTTTGCTGCCAAAAGATTGGAGCAGACTATTCAAGTCAGCTCTCAACGCAATATCTCCTCTACCCTAGGATTGACAAGCGCTGCTGTTGATCTTGAGGCTGCTAATGCCCGTAAGGTCGAATCGAAAGTTGATAAGAAGAAGCTCGAAAAGGCTGAGCGGAAAATTCGAGCCAAACAGGACAAGAAGGTGATGAAGAATGTCGAATATGAGGCCTCCCGGCTGATAGACCAGCCTGATGCCACACAATCATATGAAGAGTTCTTCATGGCCGTAAATCCTCTACAACTTGGTGCTGACGCTCAGTCCAAGAGCAAAGACATCAAAGTGGACGGAATCGACGTGTCAATCTCCGGCAAACGAATTCTTACTGACACATCCCTCACCTTAGCTTACAGTCGCAGGTATGGCCTGGTCGGCCAGAACGGTATTGGTAAATCTACATTGCTGCGGGCTTTGAGTCGCCGCGAGGTGGCCATTCCAACCCATATCTCAATCCTCCACGTAGAGCAAGAGATCACCGGAGATGATACCCCAGCTCTTCAGGCCGTTCTTGACGCAGATGTGTGGCGTAAGCATCTGCTTGCAGAACAAGAAAAGATCACCAAGCAGCTCGCTCAACTCGAGGCCGAACGTTCTACACTAGCAGACACATCGAAGGATGCAGGACGTCTCGACAAAGAAAAGGATGGGCTTGATATTACCCTGGGAGACATACAGGCCAAGCTGAGTGAAATGGAATCCGACAAGGCAGAATCTCGCGCAGCCAGTATCCTAGCAGGCTTGGGGTTCTCAACAGAACGTCAACAGTATGCCACCAAAACATTCTCGGGAGGTTGGCGTATGAGATTGGCTCTAGCAAGAGCACTGTTTTGTGAACCGGATCTGTTGTTGCTGGACGAACCTTCCAACATGTTGGATGTGCCATCGATCACCTTTTTGTCCAACTATCTCCAGACGTATCCCAGCACGGTTCTGGTGGTCTCTCACGATCGAGCATTCCTCAACGAAGTGGCGACGGACATCATCCATCAACATTCTGAGCGCTTGGACTACTACAAGGGTGCCAACTTTGACTCCTTTTACGCGACTAAAGAAGAACGAAGAAAAACAGCCAAACGCGAATACGAAAACCAGATGGCACAGAGAGCTCATCTACAGGCATTCATCGACAAATTTAGATACAACGCCGCGAAGTCATCGGAGGCGCAGTCTCGTATCAAGAAGCTGGAGAAAATGCCAGTACTTGAACCCCCCGAGGCCGAGTATCTAGTCCACTTCAAATTTCCAGATGTGGAGAAACTGTCTCCGCCAATCATCCAAATGTCCAATGTATCCTTCGGATATTCTCCAGACAAGATCCTGGTCCGGAATGTTGACCTGGATGTCCAACTTGACTCCAGAATTGGGATTGTGGGCCCCAATGGTGCGGGTAAGACTACGGTTCTCAAGCTCTTGATCGGGCAGCTACAGCCTACGACGGGGTTGATCTCGCAGAATCCTCGTCTACGAATCGGCTTCTTCGCCCAGCATCATGTGGATGCTCTTGATATGAACACCTCAGCTGTAGGGTTTATGCAGAAGACCTACCCTGGTAAGACGGACGAAGAATATCGGAGACATCTGGGAGCCTTTGGTATTACAGGCATGACAGGCTTGCAAAAGCTTGAGCTTCTCTCTGGAGGTCAGAAGTCCAGGGTAGCATTCGCATGCCTGTCACTGACGAATCCACACATTCTGGTTCTCGACGAACCGTCAAATCACCTTGATATTGAGGCTATGGACGCGTTGTCAACTGCATTGCAACAGTTCCAGGGAGGCGTCCTGATGGTCAGTCACGACGTTACGATGTTGCAGAACGTTTGCACAAGTCTGTGGGTGTGTGACAAGGGTACCGTAGAGAAGTTCCCTGGTGATGTGAATGCGTACAAGAAGAAGATTTCGGCCCAAGCGAATGAGGCAGGTGTGGTCCAGGCTCACTGAGACAGGTGTTGACAAGGTGCTATGAATGTCAGTTGCTAGTGAGGTGACAAATCAATAGAGACCGACACCCTCTGGTGGAACGAGAAGACGTTTTGGGTGACTCTTACATACCTGAACCTGCCGTTATAGCCACTATCTGTGTTTAGTGTATGATATGGCCCAAGAAAGACGACCGTTGACGCGGACTCTCGGCGCAGTGTGAGATAACACGAGGTACATACCTACCTAAGCAGGTACCCCAGGGTAGAGAGAACCTCGTATCGGCCACCGCTGGTGGTACTGGTGACGAGTACTTCCGGCATGACTCTGGTCGCCAAGTGAGCCGTGGATGTAAAGTCGTCATGTCCAAGCCTGGGGAATTACACCGGATGCATCGGCAAACGCAACGATAGGTCAAGAAGCCCAAGGCTGCCGGGCACTTGGCGGGTAGACCAACTGATTAGTTACTTATGTAGTTAGAGCAGCTTAAGCGTTTCATTCCTTGGGGGAGCGCCGCATGAGATCACCACCATCACCAGCAAAACACTTCTACTTCCCACTTTTTCTATGACATCCACAGGTAGCTATGCCAGGATAATACCTCGCTTGCATTCATGGGGGTCGTGCTATATCTTATTCCTTCAAAACCATGGCTCTTACTTCATTTCTTCTCAGCAACGGAGTCCCCTTGCGCCAAATAGTTGACTCGCGACCACCCTGAGCCATCCCACTGGACTAGTCACGGTTGCGCTGAAACATTGGCCTCCTTGCAATGAGGCCGACTGCAGCTTCAATCGCTGGCTTGGCCACCCTCCTACCGTTCCTGGTCATTGCGCAATCCTCAAGTTGTGGCCCTGCACCTACAAATGATATCCGTCCTTCGATTGCGTCGGGCTATACATACCAAGTCGTCGCTACAGGACTTGCAAAACCTCGGGGTCTCGTCCTCGATGGAGAGGGCAACTTGTTAGTAGTAGAAGCAGACAGAGGCGTGATATCTGCCCACACGCTTCAAGAAGAGAATGGCTGCGTATCAATAAGTAGATCCTCCGACGTCACAGACGCCCTGGGGGTGAGTGCATCGGCCGCTACAACTTCGCAAAGTCCCTTGCTGACATTTGATGTAGCTCAACCATGGCATCGAGCTCTCGGAGGACGGCAGAACTCTCTATGGCTCCTCAGAGACCAATTTATATTCCTGGACCTACGATGCTGCCATACGATCTGTTTCTGAGCAGAGAATCCATGTCAGTAATATGAGTGGAACTGATCACTCGACTCGAACGCTCTTGCTCTCACGGCAGGTACCGGGCATGATGGTCGTGTCGAAAGGGAGCTTGAGCAACATAGATATGCTGGCTACTGATAGAAGAACTGGAAGTTCTCAGGTCAAAGCCTTTAACTTGACCAATTCGACATCTCCCTATGATTATAATTCCGACGGCTTGCTCCTTGGCTGGGGCTTGAGAAACGAAGTGGGAATTGGAGAGCACCCCGAAAGTGGTGGAATCTGGGGCATCGAGAATTCTGCCGACCAAATGACTCGAATGGGAGTGGACATTCATGTGGACAACCCTGCCGAAAAGCTCAATTTCCTGGGCTACTTAACTGGAACCGAATCCCCCAATCAAGGAGGAAACTTTGGTTATCCATGGTGTTTTGCTGCCTGGGAAGTGGACGACATTCCAGACAATGGTAATTTGACCGTGGGCAGTCAATTTGCCATCGATGCCACCACTGCGTCCAACAACGAGAACAAAACAGATGAGTTCTGTGCAGAACAAATACCTCCTCGTCTGAGCTTCCAGGCACATATGGCACCTATGGATATCAAATTCAATAACAGTGGCCGAGAAGCCTGGGTGACTTTTCGCGGTAGCTGGAACCGCCCAGACCCTGTTGGGTATAAAATGTCGGTGGTTGCTTTCACCGAGGCTGGTGAGCCCGTGGAACCGCATGACAGTATGACTGCCGCCGTTGACATCTTTGCTAATGAGGATCTGTCGAAATGCCCTCGCAATTGTATGCGACCTGTTGGAATGGTCATTGATCCTCAGGGTCGTATCTTTGTTGCTTCGGATGCCTCAGGGGAGATCTACCTCGTGACAAGGACAGACCGGTCAGGTACTCCTGCTGGATCTCCGACTTCATCAGCTACTGCCACTAGCAATGCTGCACAAAGAGACCATTCTCCGATCTCAGGCAACTCACTGGGTCTCTTCACATCCTTTTTGGGATTGGTACTGTACTGGCTATGATGCATATCGTGAACGGGCCTTTGCTGAAAGTGACTTTATGGGTTAGAAGCCCCCCTTGTCCGCCAGCCTTGTCTTGTTTCCTACCGTTATAGGGAGTATATATCTTATTGATGGAGTCTGCCATGATACACGAGTTCAATGACATATTCATAGACAATGCAAGAGCAGGTCACTCTGTTTATTCACTCATTATCCATCGTGAAGAGTTTGATGTCACTGACTAACCCTTCCAACCGATCTTCAGAGTGACTGCCCGGCCTTCACTGATCTGACCTGACATCTGAACCACTACTATTTCTATCGTGCAATTCATTCTCGACACTCAGACTACACTCCTCGACTAAGTTGAGCGCAATTGATATTCAGGTGTTCACTGCGTGTAACTCCGCCAACGACATCATCGATGATGTCGTCGATGATGTCGCCAACGCAGACTAGTGCGATTGACAATTCAAACGAGAGTGATTCTGAACTCAGCGATCCACCTTCAGATCTTGACGACCACCAACTCGACCTCGATCTGGATGCTGGCATCCATCGACTGACTATCAATAGCCCCGGATCTCCCACCAAGTCTTCCAGAATGGGGAACGCACAGTCTACCATGAACGCGGCTCGGTTCAACAATGATGGAGATGTTGCAGTGGCCAACCCTGGCGATAATGCCACAACCGAAGCCAAAGCCAGGGCCAGAGCTAGAGCCATGGACTCTCCAGGGTATGAGCACTTTAGACTCATGAACGCTGACCACAGCAAGCTAGAAAGCCTTCCCAACGAGGTGAGTTCCTGCTTTGTCGTGGTTTCCCATCGCTCTCGAGGCCGATCTGACCGTTCTGTCCAGATTCTGAATCAGATCGCCCTCTACGTTGACAACGACCGTGACTTCATGAATCTTGCCTCCTCAAGTCCCCTCTTAGCTCAGTCTCTCATCCCAGCAGACTCACCTATCTGGAAGAAGCGCTTTTTGTCATTGTACGATGTTCCGCTGGTGGATGAGCACGCCCAGTATTCTGTGGCCTATCAAATGCGGCGATTTGTCTTGTCAAATTTCGTGGCTTTCGATGATCCTAAGGATGCGAGGCTCAAGGTACAGCTGAGCAATCTTCGGGACATGGTTATCGGTAAGCCACTATGAGACCTCTAACCACTCTCCCCCGCTGTCCAAATCGCTAATTCTCTGCTACCAGAAACGTATCTACCAGAGAAAGCACATCTTCCACTCCCAACGGCATCTCGAAATCTGGCTGCATTTGAGTCTCCAAAGAACTCACCATGGATGTTCAAGTTCCTGTCGGCCGCATTTTACCCAAGCGCTCATCGCAAAGTCTTACATGGCCAGCCACAACCACTGTTCGATGCTCTCCAGGTCTGTCTCTCGCACTTGTTGCTCTCTCCAGCTTCCAAGATGGCCCATGAAGTGACTTCTGCGCGAGGAAAGTACAATCTCGTGCGTGTCTACAATTGGAATGAACCATTTTCCACATTGTATCGGCGCGTTCAAGTCTTGAAGGAAGAGCCAGAGCAGGAGCCAGAGTCGGAGTCGGAGTCGGAGTCAGATTCAGATTCACGACCGAAGCGCAAAGCTCGAAAGTCTAAGAAGAAGAAGAAGCCTCCCAAGATCGTCAAAGAGCCAACCCCCGTGGCTACAGAGCCTCCTGAGTTTAGGTTGGAACTCGATATGCATACCTTGCTCCATATTCGCAACTTTTGGCACCGACACTTGATCGACTCTGCGAAAGGCTTCGACAATGACAAAACTCGCTGGATGGGCGAAAATACTTATTCGTCAATGACAAATAAGCTGTTGCGGATGGGCATTACACCGAGGAAATGGGACAAGCCGTTGAAGAGCGAGCGGTCAACTGTCGCCCCCGTGTGGCATGGTCATTACAGCTGTCTCCACCCCTGGCCAAAGAATGTTCAAGACATGGAAGAACGACAGACATGTGCCGAAGACTGGAAATCTATTGATCCGTTGGTAAGTGCAAACTGAAGCCCTATATTCCATCCTTCAGTCCCCCGCCGTGGCATCGAAATCTCGACTACGCTACAAATACTAACATGATCTGATCAGAAACTCGAATTCTCCACCAGCAAAAGCAACGTCACAGACGGCTTCTGGCCACCTATTTTCTCTTCCATCCCAGCTTTTGACATCACCATCCCTGACGTCGAAGACCAAGAGAGCGATTGCACCGTGATCTCAGGCCTAGCAACCTTCCTCGACTTTTCATCTGGCATCGTGACCAAGAAGAAAAAATCGAAAGCCAAAGAACCAGAGGACACGACCCCGAGGGTATCCAAATACCATCCCTACTTATCCCTCCGGATCCGTGGCGTCATCCATCCACTGCCGGATCAGCCTGAAAAACGCCCTCCACCAAGCAAGAAGCCAGAAGCCCACAGCGTGAGCAATAACAAAGACCAGAGTAAGGGCAAGGGCAAGGGCAAAGCCAAAGCCAAAGCCAAAGCCAAAGCCAAAGGAAAGGGCCAAGCTAAAGAGCCAGCCAAACCGAAGGCGAAGGCGAAGGCGAAAGGGAGACCGGAATTTGAATACGACATAGACGCCGAGCCCACGTTCATCCCCGGCTGGCAACGCATCGTCATGATCATGTACAAGCCGACCAAACGCTCGCTGATCCAGGTGCTGGAGTACGCCGAAGAGAATTACGGCGACGCGTTCGGCCCCATCATCTCGAGCATCCTGACGCAGAACGCGCAACAGACGGACGAGGACGGCAACCCGATCCCCACGACCATCGACATCAACGACCCCCTGACCTGGGAAACCCCGGAAGTCGAGGCGGAATTCGAAAAGTACCTGCACGAGAAGCTCCTGTCCAAGCCCGAGTGGAGCACCGGAGAGGGCCTGACGCGCGAGAGCATCGAGGCGATGGAGACGCGCTTCCGCGCCGCCTTCGCCCTCGACTGGCTCGATATGGAGTACGCGTACGCGTACGAAGGCGTCATCGTCCCCGGCGGCAAGATCATGATGGGCCGCTGGTGGCGCTGCGGCTTGCTGGGCGAGGGCATGGCCATGGAGTTGAATCCGGACGGTGGACCCGTCGACCAGCCTAGTGATGATGAGGAGGATGACGGTGACGGTGGCGATGGGACGCCGATGGATGTCGATGCTGCTTCGAGTGCGGCCGAGGCGAACGAGGTCGTGGAGGAGGCGAACACTGAGAGGGTTGCGAAGAAGCCCGATGTCAGTAATGGTTTGGAGCGTGGTCCCTTCGTCTTTTGGTCTTGACCCCCTTGCATCTGGAATGAATCCAAAGGCGCTGGCCGCCCGGTGGGTAACTGAGTCTGGATGGATATCGTTGGCATCATTGAGAAGATGCCCGCTTCTGCTGGTGGTATGCGGCAAAAAGTGCTAGGGAACAGGCTGAAATGGGATTTTTCTCTTGGATGTGCTATAATAATATTTTCCACACAGAGAAAGAAAGAAACAGAACACAGGATAAAATACCTAGCTAGCTAGCTCCGAAAATTGGATTGGATTTTTCCTCGTTACTATAGCTAATAAGGCACTTGAAGCTCTATAGGGAAGAGTCTCAAGGGTGCAGTCCTCTCTCCCACCCAACAGCTGTAAAAAACATTGTCTTCATGATCATCACATGCCACCTGTCATAAATGTCCTCGCCTACAGGCGCTCGGAATTTTAAGCAAAGCGACGCGCCAAGTTACCACTCTCATCGACATATTCGAAGTCACTGGCGCTGATGGCGCCGCTCATCTCCGGATCTGCACGTTGCAGGCGTGGGCTCTGGTCTGGGTAGTATCTCCCACCCGGGTGCAGGGCCTGCGGGGCGGGGGACTGGTCGTCGTCGAAGCCGTAGAGGGAGTCGGGACCGCTCGGGGACCATAGTGGTGGCGCTTGCAGTGGTTGCTGGGAATCAACCAGGTCGGCGGCCGAGGGTGCATATACGCCGTCCATGTCCGGGAAGTCGAAGTGTGACGAGGTCGTGTTAGTCATGTTTGGCTCGGTTATCGGCTCGAAGAGTCCATTGGGTTCTTTGCGGCTACTGGTTGTTGGCGTTGTTGTTGCTGCTGCTGCTGCTTCACCAGTTGCGACGTTGGTGAGATCGTTGTTTTGCACTTCGACTTCGCGGTCGCGGATGCGCCGCATTAAGTCGAGGAAGCTCGAGTTCTGGAACTTCGTGCTGGTGTCGTGTTGCACGGAGGTCAGGAGCTGGCCCGCAGTCCGGGCGAGCTCATCCGCATCTCGTGTGTCTTGGTCCGCTGTGCGGTCTTTCCACTCGGTGTATTCGATTGCGTCGGAGCCAATCTTGATGTTCTCGACAGGGTCGACCGGTGCTTGTTCTTGTTGAAGTGGTGCTTCTTGCGTTGTCGCGTGTGGTTTCGCCTGGTCCATTTCCTGTACGTGAGCGAAGGCGTCTGCAAATGCGGCTTCAAAATCAGCATCAGACATTTGCGAAGCATGTTGCTCCATTGATGTTGGAGTATGCTGTTGCTGTTGTTGGAAGCCACTGTCTGGATACATTCCATTGTATTGACCATACATTGGTTGTGAGTAATTATTCATCATCATCGAAGGCATAGCATTCATCTGTGGCTCTCGTACTGCCTGCTTTCCCTGAGAGATTGGCGTACTTGCGCTTGACCGCTGCCGTATGAATTCCGTGTGCCATCCTCCAGCGGTAGATCTGACCAAGGGTGCTTGTTGTCGGAATTGCTGTGCAGGAACTGGCTGTTCATTGATGCTCAGGTTCTGGAAATCAGACGCCCAACCGTTCATCGTCGGCTGGCTTGAAGGTCGATGCATGGGGAATGCATTTGCAAAATCGAGAGGCTGCTGGAATTGGAATTGATGTGGCATGCCATTTTCGAAGGCGCGAAATTCAGCATCCAGTGAACCTGCTCGAGGGTCTGCTGTGCGGAAACTCTGTGTCGAGCAATTAGCAGTCATGTCGTAGGCTTATATCACCACGGACATACCTGATTGAGCGGTTGTCGCGCACCAACCAAACGGTCCTGCTGAAGGGTGCGATCGACTTGTGTGTGCTTCTGCAGGTTTTGAAGAGGGTTTGACGGGCCACAAAGGGCGTCTGCCATTGTGACGTTGGTGATGACAGATTAAGTCGCGATAGAGATCCGGTGCACAGGAGGTGGGATAGCAAGATCCAAGATAGCGGGGAAGGCGCTGTTATGGAAGTATAGTATAGAGAAAGAATCGGTCTGGGAAACAGAGGGAAGAATATTCAGCTCTGGGTGTTCGAAGGATGGGGAAAGATGGATGTGATATCAACCTGGAAATCAAGGCTTCCTCCAGTTGCATGGCAAAATGTATTTGGGCATTTTCGGACGTTCGCAGACATCAGCCGAGGCCCGGAAAAACTGCGGCCGAACGGGAGAACTGCCCGTTCTTTTGTGAAATAGTCAATCAGGCTCCAAACTTTGTGTTTCTCATATTATTATTTACACACTATCTACCAGGTAGATGTAGTTTTCTCAAGTATCAACAAATTATAATTCAAGGCGAAATGTTTCAAACTTGGATGATTGATCCCCCAGCATCTGGTAACTTGGTGGAAGAAACGAAATTCAGCCTTACGAGCACCGGTAATATGTTTTGCCCAGATGTCACGTGTGTTTCAGAACGTCCACAACATGTGGAGGTTCAGCCTCTCTGGCTTGGCCATGTCCTGTCGCTTATTACTCGTCCTTAGAAGCTTCCAACTAAATGGTTTAAATGTTAACCTCCAAGGTTATCTGCTACAGACTCCAGAGGATGAACTCCCAGAAATCCTTGCCTTGTGAATCACCTCAGGAACCGACTGCATGCGTGTTCCGTACCATGATTGTTTATGTACAGTGTGACTTCTGTCCTCCACAAATGGCATTCCACCGTCTCAAAAGTTCGCGATAGGCTGTGAAAAGCACGTCATCGTATCATACAATGCCTCTCCTGACGTTTGGCTGGTTCTCGACCGATACATCTGATATGGACACCTCTCGCTTGATAAGCATATATAAAGCCATGTGCTCAGAGATCCCTTGAACCTTTCAATAAACATCGCTAAAATGGTGGCTCAGAAACTTCCTCCTGAGCCCAAGGCCATTCGTATTGCCATTGTTGGGGGTGGCCCAGCTGGCCTTGGTGCTGCTATTGCCCTGTCTGCCCTTCCAAATGTCGAAATTGCCATTTACGAAAAGGCTCGAGAACTCCGAGAGATTGGGGCTGGTATACGAATAGGATATAATTGCTGGAAAGTGCTAGAATTGGTCGGTGCCGCCGACAAGGTCACCGGCCACTTAAAGACGTCTGTCGTTCAACGGTAAGACGCCGACACTAACGCTAACTATAATACACACCTTCAATTTGATCTAATAGGCGAGTAGAAATGGCTTGAATGGTAACGTGGTTGGCGGCACTGGTGAATCCTCATTTCCTGTACATTACCAGCCTCGCCGGGTCCGCAGAACTCGACTCCAAGCAGGCTTGGTATCGACTGTTCCGGAAGGAATCATCCACCTCAGCAAGGGGGTCGCGTCTATAGAGAATGTCCTTGACGGCGGTGTGAAGATCCACTTTCAAGATGGCACTGAAGCCACGGTGGATTTGGTGGTTGGCGCCGATGGCATCCGTTCTGTGGGTATCCCATTTTCCCACCTCATGTCACAAGGCTCTAACTAAAGCCCAGGTGGTTCGGGACAGCATCTTCCCTGATCATACAATTAAATTTACAGGTCAGTTTGGGACAGTGTAGGCGACAAGAGATCTAAAGAACTAACCTTTGAACTCCTCAGGGACCACGATTTGGCGGACACTAATCCCCATCACTAGCGTTCAAGATATCGGACTTGAGGTCTATTCGGGAACATCGTGGTGGTTTGGTCCAGCGGGCCATGTCTATTTTTCCCCAGTGGACGATAAAGATGAGCTAAGTGAGGAGAACCGACAGTTTGAGATCTCTTGTCGAAACCTCGTTGATCCAGCAGCTGAGGATGGTAAGAGATTCAGCTGGGGGGTTCCCGCAACAAATGAGAGAGTGCTCTCACACTTCACGGTTTGTTGTAGCATCGATTTTCTCTGCGTGGACACTGACAGTCATCTGAGGACTACGACCCCAGGGTCCGTAAAGCACTCGCTAGAGTGCCCGAGGGAAACTGGAAAGAATTCTCCGCGTTCGCGGGCCCACGCCTGGAAACTCTCCATGGTTGGGATAAGGTTGTCTTACTCGGCGACGCTAGCCATCCCTTGTCCGGTCTGTTTCAATTGAACTGTTCTAAAGGCGCCCCTACTGACCAAGCCCGCAGGCGCATTTGGATCCGGTGCTGCCTTCGCTCTGGAAGATGGCTGGATCCTAGCTCGAGCAATCGAGCATACTCGAGACACTCCAAAAGGCCTCTCCAAAGCTCTGCAAATATTCGACGCCATCAGGTCCCCTTATTACTTAAGAATGTAAGTGTCCCCTTGGTGGCTCTTATAACCCGTAGCTGAACAAGTTCAGGTACAAATATCTCGATGACCAGAAGCAGCAAACTCAAGAGTCCCAGCAAGCTAGTGCCGACCAAAGCTTCGAGGCGAAGTTGAAGATCAGGGTTGCTGGCTTCGGTGGAGAGAAGTTCCTACCTTGGATCTACCATAATGATATCGAAAAAGTCTGGAATGACTATCTAAGTGGCCAAACCTAGGTCAATAGCGACAGCGACAGACTTCTTGCCCCCGCCGTGGACATCGAACGCTGTCCAAACGAGAGAACTCATCAGAGTGTTGAAGCTTTATTTTCCGAGCGGCTAGATTTTGTTTCAGTACTCCGTATATTCGAGTAGATTCATTCTTTTGATTTACCCTCTGTCTACCACTTGAGTAACTACTGTCTCATCTCTCATCGAATCCTCTGTGTTGGGTACTCCCGTTCTTTATTAATACGGCGATCACGTAACCCCAAAGCGGTAGGCCGTCTAATCCGAATAATTAATAATTACGAGCATAGTGGGGGCTTGGTACGTAAAGGGCGGAGAAAACTTTTATTATTAATATTAATTGATATGCTTCCAACATGGCTCCATCCCCTCACCGTCCTTTTCCATCCTGAGTCTCACCTACTCTCATACAAAATTCCCTCTTTCCATTCTATACTACAAGCCATTATTTGGTAGCACACAAATTTTTAGAGCTGATGACAGTTAATGAATTGAAAGCTCCATTGGAGCTCGATGTAGTGACTCCTAAGTCAACAACCGCCCAAGATGTCGACATCGAAGGCGCGAGAGCCCACGTCGTGGCTGATGAACCCGCGCAGGCTCAACGGAGGACACCTCGAAGCAAGTTCCAGATGGCTATGATTTTGACTGCCCTCTATCTTTCCCTGTTTGTTGCTGCCTTGGACGCCACTATTGTCGCCACCGCTGTTCCCATCATCACCGCCGACTTGAAATCTGCTGGCGGCTATATCTGGATTGGTGGAGCGTACCTCATCGCCAATGCCGCGGCGGCGCCCATTTGGGTCAAATTCTCAGACATATGGGGTCGCAAACCGATCTTCCTTGCTGGAATAGCAATGTTCTTTGCCAGTTCAGTTATTTGTGCCGCTGCGGTGGACATGCAGATGCTCATCGTGGGCCGTGCCATTCAAGGAGCTGCTGGCGGTGGCTTGATCTGTATGGTCAGCGTCGCAATATCAGACCTTTTTAGTGTGCGCGATCGAAGCCTCTGGCTTGGATTCTGCGAAGGAATTTGGGCTCTCAGTGGGGCCGTCGGTCCGCTTCTTGGTGGTGCTTTTGCCGAGAAGGTTAGCTGGAGGTGGTGCTTCTACTGCAACCTGCCCATTGCTGGTACAGCTTTCATTCTAATCTTCTTCTTCCTCAATGTCCACAACCCAAGAACACCAGTTCTCGAGGGCGTTAAAGCTATCGATTGGTTTGGCTGCATCTCGATAGTAGGGGTAGTGGTGATGCTACTCCTCGGTCTCGACCTAGGTGGTGCCGTTTATCCTTGGGGCTCAGCCAAAGTCGTCTGCCTCTTGGTGTTCGGTGCGCTTATGATTTTGATTTTCATCTACAGCGAGAGAAAGCTTGCAAAATATCCGGTTATTCCGCTGGCATTGTTCGGGGCGAGAAACAGCGCGACTCTCATTGTCACCTTTTTCCACGGCTTGGTAAGCACTTCTTCGGCCCTTCCTATGAATCAATTGCTAATTGACCAAAGGTTTTCATAGCGGCTGAGTATTATCTGCCTCTATATTTCCAGAGCGTGAAAGAGGCATCTCCGCTCCGCTCCGGTGTGCTTCTTGTACCCTTGATTGTGGCCACCGCAGCGACTGGGGTTTTGAACGGGGTTTTCATTCATCGAACTGGACAATACCGCCCTCCTATGTGGCTAGGTACCGTTCTTCTGACCATTGGAAATGGACTTTACATCATGTTCAACCCTGACACTTCCATTGCGACCATCGTTGGCTTCGAGATCATCGAGGGTATTGGATCAGGGCTGTTGTTTGAGCCGCCACTGCTTGCAATTCAGCAAGGTGTGGCACAAGACGATGTCGGCACTGCCACCTCCACACAAAGTTTTGTTCGCAGCATGGCGCTCTCCTTTGGTGTCATCATCGGTGGTATTGTTTTCCAACAAAGCATGGATCTACGTCAATCCGTCTTGCGAGACGCTGGACTTTCTGAGCCCCTGCTCGAACAGCTCGCCGGAAAGAACGCTGGCGCAAATGTTATGATTGCGCGTTCTCTACCAGCGGCCCAAGAACTTGCGGTGAAACAAGCATTCTCTTGGAGTATCAGAAACATGTTTATCATGTTCACGGCCTTCAGTGGGCTCGGGGTCTTTGCGAGCATTTTCATCAAAACTCACAAGCTCTCTAAAATTCACACTGAGACCGTAACCGGTCTTAAAAGGGAGATTGTCGATCCTGATGCCTGATTATAGCATTGGTTAAAGTTGTCCCTAGATTGTTAGACTCAACAATCACGCCACCTTATCCGCCAACACGCAACACGAAACACCCACCCTTCGATTCGTCGATTTCGACACATCGCAACGTTATAACTCGATATATACAGAACTCTGCGTTTATGTTCACCAGACTAACACACACGCAATATTTTACACTGTTCGGTGATGCTCCAACACCATTGACAACAGCACTCCGTCATATAGGACGACCATCAGGATTATGTAGATCGGTGATGCTCTAACACCGTTACCAACAGCACGCCATCATTTTGACTCTGATATTTGGTTCATGTACGTTCCGTACATTAACACGGTGAGCTTCTCCACCGTCAAAAAACCAGCAAATCTTGTCATATAGTCCCTACAAGTGCAAACCCCCCAAAGAGATTGTCGTACACCGGTGAGCTCCGCACCGTCATCAACAGCATTTTATCTCCTATATGGCGATAGAAATGAAATATCTGACTTCGAACATACCTATCTTGGTGAGCTCTCACATTTCATTTACAGCAGGAAATCCGGCGCTCTTTTGTCATCCTTGATCAACAATCACCCGGTGACAAACGGACATCTTAGTTTCTTGAGTATACGGTGTGATGCATAACACACTCACAAGAATAAAGACACGCAGCTTGTGAATTTATCCAGGGTTTTACATGGCGGCGGCTTTGGAGATACTGTGAGCCCACCAACTATCATGCAATAGATGTCGCCAAAAAATACAAGGTAAAATATTGCATCTCTCAAATATTCTCATTGATGGCCAGAACTTAGAAGAGATGCTTACAGGATAATATACAACCTGAAGTCGACCACTGATATCCCCATGAAGTTCCCAAACCGTGTGACTCTAACCGTTAGAAGGAAAGATGCAGCATGACTGAGAACAAAGGGCATATAATTGAATCTGCGAGTTTGATGAAGGACTCTTGATGCTGTACCGAAAATAGACCGGAATCATGATTCATAGGCCTGAACCGATGATGAAATCCTAAATTCGCATGATTAGCTACATAATGAGGGATTGTACTTAGGCTGGTACCTCTGAGCCATTGAGATGGTTCTCAGACAACACGTACCTGGCTCCTTGTTTACGTCGGATACATGTTATACAGACAATATCATGTTTCAAGGATTAAATAAATAAAAGCTAACAGGAAAAGGCTTTGGCAATGCAAATCTCGTTTTTCTCCTTCATTGCAAGTGCAAAGTGGGTTTGCGGATGTGCAGGTTGGGACGGACAGAATGGACTTTAGGAGTGCAATCCTGCGAATCATGACATCTCATCAACTTTCAGAGGTTAGCAGCTTGCCAAAACATGCCATTAGGAAGTAAAGCACAGGCCCCCCCGGGAGTGTCTGTGGGCGCCCTTAACTAATATTCAAGGGGATGCATGGGAGCGAGCTAAGCTACTCCACCGCCAGATCTACTGCCCCGGGCAGTCCCAAGCGACCACTGGATAAATCTCCGCCCTGTAAGTTGGGACACTGTCTGGGTGTATTTCACATCGCAAGCCTGTTGACTCATCTGTACACGGCTTCAAGTATCACATTCCAAGTCTTCCCCCCTCCTAGCACTCTTTCCTCCACCATAGCTAGTTAGCAGCACACAATCATCTATACCAAGACAGCTCTGGGACACTGAGTTCCACTACTATCCACTCACTCCCAAGCTTTGGAGCCCTGCTAAAAAATCGAGCGAAATCGATGTCAGGGAGTACTGTGGCACAGAATCGTATGTCAGGCAGCCAGCATCTTAGCCTGAACGCTTGCTAACACAAATAAAGCCACAGTTCCGCAGAAGATTGGGCCACCAGTCGATCCAGGGCCAGCTGCTCAGCCGTCTCGTGTTGTTCTGCCAGGAACTAGTGTGACACTTGTTCCCTTGGGTGTAGATCATACGATAGACCTGTTTGACGCCGTGGGCGGCGGAGAAAAGCAAGCGCTCTGGACGTATATGGGCGACGGTCCATATCTGTCCCTGCCAGAATTCCAAGACGCCGTCATTGCCAAGTCAAGGTCAAAAGATCCATTGTTCTTCGCAATCATCAGCACAAAGACGCGTAAGCCCATTGGCTACGCGACACTGATGCGTATAGACGCAAAATCTCGCTCGGTCGAGGTGGGCAACATCATGTTCTCACCTTTGCTCCAGCGCACCAGGGCAGCTACAGAGGCTATGTATCTATTGGCCAAGTACGTTTTCATCGACCTTAGGTATCGCAGATATGAATGGAAGTGCGACAATCTAAATGGGCCTTCCAAGCGAGCCGCGCTGCGGTTTGGATTTACATTCGAAGGCATATTCAGACAGCACATGATATACAAAAGTCGCAGTCGTGATACTGCATGGTTTTCTATCATCGACATAGAGTGGCCTGTGGTGCAGCGTGCTTTTGAGGCATGGTTACACGATGTAAATTTCGACGAAGAAGGGCAGCAAAAATATCGACTGGAGGATCTGAGGGAGGAGCTGCGGGATCAAAAAGGGCCAGTACTTCTGCAAACTGATTGAGAGACTGCAGACAGGAGGGATTTAATGCTGAACGGTTGGTCATGTCGCTGTCGTCCCGAGTGGCTGGTGGGGTTCATTGTCGACTATAGAGAAGTAGCTAGATGTGCAACCCGAGTCAATAGAAACGCATGAGCACATAACAATCAAGAAAAACAAGGATAGCAGAACTTCACAAATTTCCAATTCATGCTTCAGTCGACCGTTTACCTGTGGACTGGGTGGTCGTGGTAAGACCGAGCAGTCTTCACCTCGGCGCCTATTCGAGGAGGATGCGAATGGGATTCATCGCAACCCGCGTGACAGCAATGATCACGGACATAACTCTCGTGATTCACAGTAATTACTACCTAGATATGCAGTGGGAGCAACTTCTGACTTCTTTGATGTCCTCCCTTCTCTGCATCCTTGAAACTTTGAACTCGCCTATGCCAGCGCAAACTCTGGCCCAACGGAAGCAAACACCCACAGGGGCAAACATCCAAGATAGTCCATTCAAGACGGTATGTAAATCAAAGCACCAAGAATCCTCCTCCTGCATCTGCCCCATTGGATTACCATCCTGATCGGTCGTCCTTCAAGGCTCGAGGCACAGCCTGAGCCCGGGTGGCAAGCGATTTCGTGAGCAAAGCAATTGTGGGGGCACTAAACCCTTTTCGGCCACAAAGCCTCTCCGTAAATCAGAAGCTGCCAGTTCACAAAATCCTACTTCCCATCAGACTCAACATCAGCAGTGTTATCCATCGCTTGAGGCGGTTGACATTGTCTTTTGTTCAGATCTACCCCTTCATTGTACACGTTCTCGTTCTTGTGGATTCAGATATTGGCCAGACGGTCATGTCCTTGACATCTTTCCCCCAGCTTCCGGGAACGCCTTCCATACGGCTCACCTTTGCCCGCGACCGACTGAAGGTTCCCACAACTAACAATTCTGCTCCTAGTTCTGCAACTCCATCACCTACTCTTTCAATTCAAGAAAGCCGTGTCTCTGCTGGGTTTACCACATCCATCAGTGACCTGGATGATTACGTGGACACGGTCTCTCCGCAAACCGTTCCACCCGCGCCAATCATGCCCAGATCTACCACCTCGAGCAACCAGAGCCCTGAGCCTGGCAAGCGACGCGCATCTGGCCGTTTGAGAAAGCCAACCGCCAAAGCTCAAGCTCTGAATGAAGAAAAGACGTCGCCATCTCAACTTCTCGACACTATCGTCATCGGAAGTTCACCGCCGGGCGAGTCGGAGAGTGGTGATAATGATCGACCAACTACCCCTGCTCCTAATAGCATGACTCTTGCTGTCCCATCAACGGAGATGGAAATTCCGGAGACCCCAGCACAAGCTGTGAACGACAATGTTGGATTAATGAATGGCGAGTCAGCCAACGATGGTCCACCAACTATCTTCATCACTCTACGAGATTCCCCGACGCGACGACAGTCGCTACGTGAGAGGAAACCAACGGCCAAGATTCTCGAAACGTCACCAACCAATCTCAAGCGCTCTGCTCCCGATGAACAAGAGGAGCCTCCACGCAAGTCAGCAAGAGTCTCTTACTCTGGAGCGAAAGTGCCCTCTAAACTCCGCTATTCCGTGTCTTCGGCCAGCAGCAAAACAACAAGCCCTGAAGCCAACAAGGTTGGTGAACCAACACCTGAAAAGCAATCCAAGGTGATTGTGTTGAAAATCCCAAGCTGGGCGGCTGCTGCCAAAGCGAAAGCTGCCAAATCCCCCACAGGCCGAAAGGTCAAGCGAAACCCTCCACGACAAGCTCGAAAATCTACCAACGTGGATGAAATCAGTACTACAACGTCAAAGAAACAATCTACAGCAGTCCCCGTGTTGGCGAAACCACCTGGTTGCTCATTATCTTGTCTTTCGCCCTCCGCTCGCCTGTTTGCAATGGCTCAAATCGCTGCCATGATGCCGGATTCTGATGACGAGGATGGTGAGGTCGTTCCAGGCAGTGCTCAGGATTGGACGACATATACCGCTCAAATGTGCCAGTGCGACAATACTCAGGATGCAAAGACCAGTCGGACCAACTCTATTGACCTCCAACGTGCTCTTGAACCAAACCCACTGTCTAACGGCACCCAATTTGCGCCACTTCAGCTCTCTGCATCACCCACGCCTGAATCAGACATCCTTGCAACCCCAGTCAACACGATTTTGAAGGCTGGAGAAGCGCAACGAGTGAAGGAGCTCTTCTCAAACAGTGCCAGAATGTCTGCCTCCACTTCCTTCGCCGTCCCAGACAATAATGCGCTACCCCGTACTCGCAAGCGAGCTTCTGAGCCTCTTGCTCGCCCATCATCAAAAAGAACCCGCTCGAATGGAAATGCTCCAGTTACTACCGCTCAGTCCCCAAGTGTTTTGTCCCCCCATCCGAAATCAAGCTTTGAAAATCGGTTGCAACGAGACCAGAACGCACTGAGTGATGTACGCAAGAGAGCTGCCTCGAAAGGCATCCAATGGACTTTCAACCAAAGCTTTGAAGAAATCCAAGCCCTAATAATGGAAATCGATGCACTAGAAGACGAAGCAACCGCCCAGAAGAATGCAAGGGGCGTCAATCGCAGCATGACAACCTCATCATACGAAACCGATGCAACATCTCACTCTCGCTCTCGTTCTGACTTCCCCGTGTGGACTCGTCCTTATTCCTCAGCAAATGGCATCGTGAATAATGAGGCTCCACGAGAACGACGTGCATCAAGCACAAGAGCGAGACCGCGGCGACGTGTGGACCCGAGGGGACTGTTAGGCAAGCCTCCTGGACCTGGAACCATCATCAACATTGAGTGAAGAGGTTACCTGCTGGGAGCAGAGCAGCAAGGCGGCTCCCGTTTCAACTGATTTACTTACTCAAATCCTCTTTCTTTTTCTTGTATTCTAGAGTAATCAAGGCATAGCGGTGTGGCAGGCACGCACGCAAGCAAGCGAACAAGCGAAACTGGGAAGGCCCAATGGGCTGCATATGTACACTACTATCCCATGCATTGATTTAGGAGGGAATGGACTGGCTTGGTCTGGCATAGATGGTCTTTTTTTAACGAGCTTGAATTCGGGCATTTCAATCCTCAGGTTACCTAAGTAGTCAGAAACGTTTCAAAACGTTCTTAATTATGTTACCAGAAAAGTTCTCAAGAATATGAGATAGGTCTCGGTGGTGAGCGTTCCACGCTTTCTACTATTGCCTGCATCTTTCTTACCTGACTGTAGGCAGCCAAAATGCTGTATCACAAGAAAAGAAAGACGTTGCTTCGATTGGCTCTCGGTGATCGACGTATATCCATCATGCTACAGCATCCCACACCCTGCACACTGGGATATTGGGTCTCGAGTTTCGAGGGCTCAAGAAGTCAAGAAGCTCCAGCGGGCCCCCCTGAAAAAAAGGTGACTGGTGACCCAGGCGCCCCACAGCCGCGAAATTGGCCCATCTCTTTTCTTATGAAGTTGCCTGTTTTTTCCTCCAACAGGGCCGCGGCCCCAAAATCTCCGAGACGCGTCAAAAATCATTATTCCACTATCCACATCTCGTTTACATACGACGGACGCGTTCCCGGCCACCATTACGCTCGAAACTGATTGAATTTGAGCATCTACGAAATCGAAAAAGACAGGCGGCGAAATGTCTGCAGAAGTAGCACCGATCAAGAAAAGAGGACGGCCGCCCAAGAAGGCGGTATCCTCGGTGGACGACAATAATGCGATTGTTGAGATGGACGCGGTGTCGGCCCCTTTGCAGCAGCAGAAATCTCGGGGCAAAGCTATTGGTGGCAGCGGCAATGGAGCCAAGAAATCGTCAACATCGACCATCACGTCGACGAAGGGTGAGGTTGAGCCTGCAGTAAGTAGTAGTAAATCAACGGCATCGTCAACGACGAGGAAGAGGGCTGTGAAGAGTTCTTCCACTGCTTCGATTTCAGAAGAGAACGAAGCACCACGACCAACGACGAGGACAAGAGCAGCCAAAGCCGAGCCGAAAGTCGTCAAAGAAAAAACGAAAACGGCTTCCGAGAAGACGACGAGTGCAAAAACGCCTGCTCAGACCAAGAAGCAGCAGGTTGCACAGGTAACTCAGGCTCCTATCCCAACTCAAGAATTGGAGGGAGCACAGGCTTCAGAGATCTTGCAGCAAGCTCGCGCGTTCGCGAAGAGCAGCCAGGAGCCGAGGAAGAGCACTCACTCTCAAGCGGAACTATCATCTATCGAGACAGCTCAAGAGCAATCCAATCCACGGCCGACCGAAATCGCACAAACACCTACAATGTCACAAACAGCCACATCAACATCATCAACATCATCGTCGTCATCACCTTCCTCGACTCCAAGTCACCTCTACAATCCGCTCCTCGGCAGTCCACGACCGAAATACGCGCTGCCATATAGCACGACGGCAGCACTCGCCTCCCGCCAACAGTCACAACAAGAACAGACGCAAAACCCATCCTGGCAACGCACCCGGCCCAGCCCAGGAAAGCCGCGGCGTCCTCTCCCGCCTTCCCCCGTGCCGCAGCCCAAGAAACCGACTGAAATGGCGTATTCAGAGCTCAAGCGCGACCCGAAGTTCCGCGAGCTGAACTCGCGCTGGACGCGGCTCATCGTCGCATTGCCCATCGCCATTGTCACGACTTATTATCTCTACCAGCGGCGTGACGAGCAGCGGCTCTATGAGGAGAGTCTGTTGCAACATCTACCGTCGAGACTCACCGGTGGCGCCGGTGAATCGTCGAGTGCGCCTTCGAATGCGGATCCCGGGCAGAAGGAGCGATGATCTGGGTTCATTTTCATGAAACATGGCGCCTCATGTCCCCCTTCCCTCAGGCCAGACATCAAATCAATGTGGTGCTATCTATCTACCAGTGGCCCTTTTCATGTCCCTCATTGCATGCCCTGCAATGCGACAACAAAAATGAGACAATGGCGGATGGACATCAAATCCTGAGTCTTGGGCTCCTAACTGAAGATACTCATTTTTTCCAACTGGACATATGTATATGTATATGTATATATATATATTCACGACACATCTTACATGTTCAATCAAAGGGACTAACACATCCCTACTCTCAGGCTACTCCGAAATGGCTCCCTCGAGCACTTCTATTTGCCGTCCTACACCCTAACTAACCTAACCTCTTCGCCATCATCATGAGCCACGGTTTCAAATTGCTGAGATCAAAGGACCCCCTTCCTCTTCTGCCCGAAAAAGCTCGTTCCTCCATTTGGAGAATAAATACGAAAAAGGAAAAAAATCCATCGTGGCGATTTGTTCGACAGGTTGGGTTTTGTGGATATGACATGGAGCGTACTGGCATATAACCTTCGGTCCGGATGACACTCACTACCCATGCATAATTACCACCCCCGACGGCCCCATCGAATCCATGCGATGGACATAATGAGAATGAGGTTTTACGTACGTTACTCCTTACGGCTATATACTATTTCCTTCAAGCGATGTTTTCTTCCGTGTCAGAGAACACGGATAGCGGGGGAGGGGGGTCAAAAATGAAAAGGAAAGAAACATATACTCAACTCCATCCACAATGAAAATTTTTCTTTTGCTGTGACTTGTCGTGCTATTTGGAAAGAGTTTCCTTCTTTGTGAAAACTTTTCGGTAGTCTATCTAGCTGATCTGGAATTGTTTTGGTTCGTTCGTTGTGTTGTAGAATGGGGCAGTGAGTGTTCACCTTCCACATATACAGCATGCAAAACGTGAAACCATGACCATGCCAACCACCCTCGGTTGGTGAATGGGCGTGTGAGTCACTCTAAGTATTCGTCTCTCATCTCTCGTCCCTCGTCTCAACTCGTGTCCGGAGCGTGTATGTCTCTGAATTCTCAAGAGTCGTCCTCACTCATACACATCATGGTCATACTATTCTCCCGCACCCCTAGCCCGGATAAGCATATCTTTCCCCCTTTGGCAGTTCAATCCCCGCCCCCGTGATCTCAGGACTGTTTCCCCTTCCTTCAGTCACGCAGCTCACATTCCTCACAACTTACTCTCCCACGCCGCACCGCCCTGCCAAGCATCGCCAGCCTCGAGCTTCGTCCAAGAGCTGACGGTGCCAGGCTCTATGCACAGATAGCGCTCCCAGCCATCCTTGGGTTCAAAATCACCCATGGCCTTGATCTTGTCCTCCCAGCCGTTCCACACCGTGACGTCGGGTAGGGCCTCGCGGGTGACAACGAAGCTCTGGGCACCACCTTCAGTCACCACCAGTGGCACCAAGGCGTTCTGCTCGTCCTTGCTGCTTGGTGGTGTATAGACTCGGTCGGTCTCGGAGGTGAAGGACAGGGAGGACGAGGTTTCGGTGAATGTCTGCGCAGAGCGCACTTTGTCGACGTATGGGGAGTTGGCGAGGCCGGTTACCGAGGTTTTGTGGATGTCCTGTGTGAGGGGAAAGAGTGGATTTGTCAGTAAGGTTGTGTGGTGGTTGAAGTAATCCCACTAGGCTTCCCTTGAAGTTCAGAAGTATAGATAGAACTCACCTTGACAGCCAGGTAGGTATGGAAGAGGGCCTGGAACTCAAAGGCCTGCTCTCCCTTATTCTGGACATGCAACTGCGTCTCCAATTTTCCCTTTCCCAGTGTAACGCTGTAGACAAGACCGAAATCATAAGGCCACTTCTTCTTGGTTGCCTCGTCGAGGAATTCACTGCTAAGACCGAAGTCCAACTTGACACTGTCGTCGGCCTTGCGGCCCAGACTCTCGCTGCTGCTCTTTCCCAGGAACTCCCAGTAGCTGTTTCGGGCGAAGCCGTGCTGCGGGAGGTTTCCAGTGGCGTGAGATTTGGGCGGAGGGCCGAAGACAGGGAACACGAGTGGGATGCCTCCGCGGATGGGCTTGGATCCGTCTAGGACCGCCGCACTGGAGAGGAAAAGTTGTTCTTGGCCGTTGTAGGTCTTCCACGAGGTGACGGTTGCACCGTAGAGGTAGACGGTTACTGAGTCGCCGGAGGGGAGGCGTGCCGTGAGCACATTGTCGCTTAGGTCGACAATAGGTTGGGCGAGCGATGGGGAGAGCGGGATAGAGGCTGGCTTGTTCTTACGGTCCACAGACATGGTGGTGGGGGGGGAGCAGGGCGGTGGAGGACAGGAAACTCAAGAAGTTGGTTAAGGACAGTTTTGGACAGGATTGTGGATTTATTTTGTCTGTGAACAGTGTGTATTGACTTCCCAATGGAATAGAAGACAGAGGAAAAGTCAGAGTAGACTCTGTTTTAATTCCAATGGAGGGGGAATGTGAAGCTCTCACCGCGCAACAATTGTTTCATACCAGTGGAAGAAGCCATATTGGGTAAATAGCCTAACCCACTATGACGATCAACGCCAAGCCTCTAGAACCCCTCAAAGCGTTTACGCTAGTACTAATGCAGAATATCCAAGCTTAACATGTTCTGGTATTATTAGCAGCTCGTATGCGCAAGGCTAGGTACATCCTTGCTTCCTTCAGCTTTTCGAACTTGACGCGAGCTGTTCGAAACCAAGCTTGATGCGATGGCATATACCATTGACAAAGCTCTTCTCATCGCCATCAGCGGCCAATCCCAATGCCCCGACCTGCCAGCTAACAGCAATAGTGAGTGGGCCATTCGCGACACTGACCACGTTGAAATTCAGAGGCGGCCCTGTAACGTTGGCCGCCTGGCAAAACAACATCTCAACCACCGTACACTTTTGTGCTGCGCTATTGGGATGGAAGCTTGTCAGATTGCTCACTTCATAAGAACACTCCCTTCGTTGACCAATCTTTGACAATGTCCAAGTTCGAATGTCGCTCAAGTATCGAAGTAGGGCTATCGGCTGGTCGTGAACGGTTTTGGATAGAGCAGCTAGGCGTTCTGTGGTTGATTTCGCTGACCCCCAGTCGATTGCGGTGTCCCTCTCCCCACCCGTCGTTATCTTCCTGGGAAACGTTTCCATGTCACCAGACAGAAAATTCCCTATCTCGCCATTGGAGACCTCGAGAGCTCCACGAAGACTCAATGCTGTTTGCGCCACAAAATTATCAATGTTAGTTGTTGCAGGCAAGGCTCGGGACAATGCATGAACTATCAATTGATGAAGGAATCCGGTAAGCTTCGCACCATGACTTCGGCATACTCTTAAGACCTCGTCAACAATCGCTCCGTCGATTAGTATAGTCTGGACACCCGTGGTGTGCTTCTCAGCATTATAGAACATTGGCGATGCTGTCCATGTGCCACTTGTGATGGTAGTAGAGGGAGCCTTGATCCCTAGCATCGATACCACGCGTTTCGGAAGGAAAATTCCAAGAAGCGTTGCCAGGAAAAAAGACCAGGAAATCGGCAATTTGTCAGGGGTATCACAGGCTGACCCTATCCGGTTTGTTGCGGGTGAACCAACAAGATCCATTTCCAGGTTTGGCTCCTCGAGAGCGCTCAGGAGAGTTTGATGGAATGCCAGTCCGGACATGCCGTCTCCCAGAGTGTGCGAACAAAAAAATGCAATGAAGCACCTTTTTTGAGACAGAGTCAGGACAAAAATCTTCCATGCAGGAATGTTAGGTAACAGCTTTGTATCTAGGATCCTAGGGAGAGCCCTTTCAATGGCTTTGCCTTCATCATCACCTTCCTCGCGGCCATCTAAAATCTGGACGTGTTCGTTGAGGTCGAGGCGAGGGTAATGCTGGAAGTATGGAGAGTTGCTTTCCGCATTTGCAACGATAACACTGAGTTGAGGGTGCCTTTGGACACAATGTTGGAGGGCACGAGTATATGTGGAATGCGATGCGGTGTCCACCGAGCCAGTGAACTCATACGTCGCACCCACGACCAATCCACGATAAAAATCGAGGGTGTCGCGTGCGATGCATCGACGTTCATTCGGACCTAGGATAGTAACAACATCAGTCGAGGGCTGAGGGACAATCTGAGGCGTGGCTTACTTGCGTCTCGTAGATAGCTGTCGCTCTTGGGCGATGTAGAGTTTCTAGACCACATTTCGATACACTTAGGATAGTGATTGATCTAGACTGTTGATGCGGTCTTCAATGTCTTTTTTGAAGGTGAGAATTGACTTCTCCAGAAACTTCGCTCTAGATCTACGCGTTTGAGGGACAGGGCATTCTCAGAGGGCGTCAGTCAGCGTTCAGGGCAACGAGCGGGCACCCAATGTTTTCTCTCGCTTCAATCCCGCAAAGATCGTGTCTCTTGAGGCCAGCTGGCGAGGCAAACGTTCCATATAGGAAACAATTTGCGTAAATGGAAAGATCCCTCCGGTTTGCTTAAGTATTTGAGACCATGCAGGCGAGAGTTCAGGCTCTTATCTAGCCAACATTGCATTTCAACGCTAGCGCGCAGAAAAAACCCACCACCCCAGGATCGGCCGCATCTTCAGCAATGAAAACAACGAGTTTCGCGATTTCGGTTTCCGCGGCCCAGTGGCCAACGTTTTTACACACGTTTCGTCGAAAGATAAGATTGCGTTGTCAGATTCTTGCATTGCGTTCGGTAACGAACGGCCGCTGAAGCTGAGGGTAAACCGGCGATTTTATACCTCTTTCGGGGAGGCTTGTATCACTATTAATATTATTCAACGCTTGGCACATATGGAGCAAGTGGGGGTCACCTAATTAGGGGCTGTTGCGAGCCAATTTGAACCGAGGGACCGATAGGCTGCATAATACCTACGCTTCCCATTCAATGCGTGGCTGGAATACGGAGCGTTGTCAATACCCTGACATATTTACGAAATCGCAGCTCCTGCCGAGGGTCAAAGCTTAATAAAGTAATAATGGTCACTCTAGTCGCATACGTATACTCGGGCTACAAGCCGTGGGGAGTGTGGATGGTTCTGGATGTGCCGCCTGGACTGTGCCATTGACACTTTTAATCATGCTCAACTCATGTCAGGCTCCGATGAGACACGAGAGGTCCTGCGGGAACAGAAAGCCGTAAGGGCCGTTATAAGCTGGTGCTCACCTTTCTGATCAGTGGTCAACAGTTAAAGTGGTTTTTCCTAGAATTTTGGAGCAAAATTCTCTAGTTTGTTTGTATTCATCACAAGGTCTAATAATCGAGTTGATAACCCGCAGGAAGATTCAAGGGAATCACATCTTGACACCATCTGTTTTGAGAAAGCATAATTACAGAACACTTCCAACATGAATAAGACTACTTCAAGCAGTGCCAATCGTGCACCTGCCGAATTCGACTTTCGTAGTAGGTTTCCAGACCAACACTGGCAATCATCTCATGCTAAGATGGGAGTACCTCGCAGGCGATATAGTGACTGTCCCGACTCAAGAAATGCTAGACGCTGTTTTGAACACGACTTTCAAGGATGATGTGTACCGAGAAGACAACACGACCGAAACTTTTCAGGCAGAGATGGCAAGCTTGACGGGACATGAGGATGCAATTTTCATGCTTTCTGGAACAATGAGCAATCAGCTTGGGCTCCGGGCACTGCTCATGCAACCGCCCTATTCTGTGCTCACTGACTCTCGTGGGCACATCATCCACTACGAAGCAGGAGGCCTGGCTAGTTTGACAGGAGCAAGTCTTCAACCCGTTGTCGCCAGTAATGGGAAGTATCTGACCTTGGAGGATATCCAAGCCAAAGCAATATTGGATGAATATGTCCAGTACTCTCCCACAAGAGTAATATCGCTCGAGAACACCCTAAATGGATTGATCATGCCACTTAACGAAGTGCGCAGAATATCCGCCTGGGCCCGTCAGAATGGGCTCAAGATGCACCTTGACGGAGCTCGTCTTTGGGACGCCGTTGTTGCTGGAGCCGGAACCCTCTTGGAGTATGCTCAAGAGTTCGACACTGTGAACCTTTGTTTCTCAAAGGGTCTTGGGGCTCCATTAGGGAGCATCCTGGTGGGAAGCAAGGGGACGATCGCGGCGGCCAGGAAAATCCGGCAAAGTATTGGAGGGGGTATGCATCAGGCTGGTGTGCTCACTGCTATGGCGCGGGTCTCCGTACGAGTCACTTTCGGCATTGGAGTTGATGGCAAAGGGTCCCTCCTAGCCAGAGCACATCAAAATGCTAAGAATATTGCGGAGCTTTGGGTCAGGTCTGGTGGAAAATTGCTTGGTCCAACCGAAACCTGCATGGTTTTTCTGGACATCAAAGATGCTGGTGTCTCGCGAAGCCGTCTTGAGGAATTATCCTCACAACATGGATTGGTGATCAAGAATGAGAGACTTGTCGTGCATTACCGTGGGTCTTTAAAATCCAAATTGGATGATGGTCCGCTAATATCTTCACAGAAATATCCGATGAAGCGATCAGTAGAATTGCGAAGTTATTCGCGGCCATCTTCGAAACGACTGTGCCAGCCGAAGTGAAATTGTGAGACGTGTGAAAGCACTTCAGTAGCATAGTCTTTCCTTAGATGAACTTTCGATGGCGATGAGCACTTGAATAGTCTCCCAACAGGTGACAGGCGAGGACAAGGTGTCGCGTCCTTGGCATACATATATCAGCTTAACCCTTATGCTTCAGTGCCCAGATTTCGGTCAGATAGAATTCAGGATAGGCACATAGATGGATTGACAGCTGAAAAAGCTTTCATCATCCGAGACGTGATTTTGCTGCTTTTATGGTATGACAACGAAATCTGGACCTTGATCGACCAGGTCAAGCAAGTAGCCAATGTAGCCTTGCTGTCTCTTCATCCAAACATATTCAACCAAAGCTTTGAGTTTCGCAAGACATATCGGGGCTGCTTTGAGAAGTGGTATGGATTGCCATATATCATCCGGTAGGTCTAGGAGCTCTAGAGCAGCGATGAGGATTGGAAACCCGACTTGCCGCAACTGTGCATTTTCTCCAGCCAGTTCCGGATATCTCAGATACTCAACCATAACGCCGCTGGCGTGCCACTTTGCTACATCATCTCCCGTCCCAATAGGGTTCACAAGCCGATGTGCTAACAGCAGGCTCGCGCTTTTATACATCGCGGCCTGTGTTTTCATTCCTATGACTTCTTCCTGGGAGAAGCTGTCGGTAAGGTCATCTGGCTCAATCGCTGTCCATGAAAGAATTCGTTGTCCAATTCCGTTGATAGTCATGACAACCTTCTCATTCTCGGAGTACCCACAATGCTTCAATTTGTGGCCTGCAACGCTTAAATCGTAAAGGAGAGGCAATAAAGTGTTGCACAATCCCGCCAGACGATCAACAATGGGACGATGTGGAGGGGAGAACTTTATGATGGGACACTCGCGCCTTAGCAGGCAGCACGTTGTGTCCCAAAAGATTGAAGTAATAGTGAAGACTTCGAAGGACGAATGATTCGAGAGGTCGTGGTACCAAGGCCGTGCCGACAACAAGGAGTACCTTAGAATCAGTAACGAATTGACGCACTTCGTCAAGAGATCAAAAGCTGCAAGAGTCTGGCCTAGGACTAAAATAGCCACCGCATCGGTGACACCACCAATGTTTGTTGTTCGAAGTTGTTGTAGTGATACCGCCCCTTGGGTAAAGTCCGGTTGTTCCTCTGCTGGATACAATGCATGTGTAGGCCGCTGGATTGCAGTAAAGATAGCCATGTAGACACCCTCTAATAATGCAGGTGAGTTGCTGTAAGTTTGCTGGACAGCTTTCCGAAATGATGGCGCGAAGGATGGACCAAGCATGAATAAATGGTACTTGGAGTAAAATTTGGCAACAAGGTGCGGCGAGGATTCGCGGATTTCGTGCATATCACTGAGCTGGATCCAATATGAGCTCAATGTGAGAAGGCCTCGCTCGAGAGAGAGCTTCAACAGTTCGGCCCCAGATGATACTGGACGAGGCTCCTCCAGGGACGCCGCAGACAGATCATCTTCCTCAGCTGTGACATTTGCGTTCGAGGAGGGTCCTATCTCCCATACCTGCACCGAGCCAGTTAATCCCAACTGCTTACACCTTGGACGTCTTCCCTGTCGAGGTCGTGCGCGCAAGGTCGTGCAGGTGGTTTTTGTCTGTTCGCACCGACTGCATATCTCATCATCATTTTCGAAGCTGCATCTTTCTTTGAATCTATAACATCGATCGCACGACCTGCGGCTGCCGTTCCGCATGGTGTTGCCTTACATATCCTCGAATTCCCGTTCAGCATGCACGATTACTCTTAATAGTTGGAAGGAAAGAATGAAACACGCGAATTTGGGGTCTGGGTCGAAGAGGTAAGGATTGCCTCGGTTGGACCGTGTTTTGGCGTCTGCGCCTTGTCGTTTGAAGGCCCCCAGCCACTTTGTTCAGGGGGAGTATTCGGTTAAAATTCTCCCTAAACCCAATGTTAGGAGGGGCCGAGGGGCCTTAAGTCGGCAGCATTCGCCTATCTAAAGCCTTTCCCACCAGCTTCAGCCCATGGCAATGGACAAGTCCCTATTTTCAAGCTTCCCGTAACAATTCGAGTACTACTCGCCGCTCAATATTCTGAGCTATCATCATTTCGACGCTAGAATTCACCATCACTTATCCAATGATGCTACGTTCCATGTTTGATTCAATCGCTTATATTGTGTTCAGTCACTTTGTCATACCCTGATGATGCCTATGTCATATCAGTATTCTAAGAAATTGAAATACTATTTTGAATCTCTCAAGCTATCTACCAATTCTACACGATCCACGCCCACAGCTAATCAAAACATCAGACATTAGATAATGGATAGCGAATGTGTGGTAACACAGACAGGGCTACTTACCTTCTCTACTATATTCCGGGGTGCTGATGAAGGCCATACTTCAGCATCAATCGAAGCTTTTCCTGTCCAGAGATCGGCTTCGGCCGGGTCGACCAACTTGGTCTTCTTAAAAAGCTTCCAGAACAGATATAAACCAAAGAATATTGGGATGCCAATATAAGTAGTTAGAAATGTCTCGACGTTCCAGGGGCTGAAAGAGTAGAATCCATTGAGAAGTGTGAGAATGCTGAAATATATCATCGTGGACCATGCGAGATATGGTTGAAAGGGTGATTTGAACGGGAGCTGGTCTCTGTCCACACCCTGACTTTTAAGAGCTGCGTAGAATCGTAAATAGGTAACGCAGATGGCTATCCAAGACGACAGCGCAACTAGAGTCCCTAGATTCCCAAGCCAGATGAAGACTTTGGCTGGACCTGCTGAACAACTCAAGTATGTCAAGGGCGTGACCAGCGCTGTCAGGCCCACACTGTAATATGGTATACCTCTGTTGAAGTTAATCGACTATTCAACAAGTAAAGGGTAGAACGAACCTCCTTGAGCACCGCATGAAGATTTTGGGGGCCAAGCCAATCTGAGCTAGGGACATAAGGTACCTGCTGCCATTATATAGGAAGGCATTTCCAGCAGAGCAAGCCGAGCTCAGAATGACTGCGTTGATGATCGATGGGAGCACAGGAATGCCGGCACGTTTGATAGCAATGACCCAGGGAGAGCTAGCTGCCCCAGGGGCGTTGGTTGCCAGGGCCGTTAGTAGAGCAGTATCATTGAAGGGTACAAGCACACCAACGGCAAGGGATCCGAGGATGTAGAAGAATAATAGGCGCCAAAATACTCGACGAACGGCTTTCGGTAAGTTTCTTCGCGGGTCCTCGGCCTCACCTGCAGCTACAACGACTGATTCCACACCAGCATATGTGTAAGCCGCCATGATCATAGCAAAGAGAAGGCCTAGGAAGCGTCCTTTGCTTCCTTCAACAATGAAAGAGTTCATGGCCCCCGGGTTCTTCCAATACCGGAAGCCGATGCGGTCATGGTTCGGACCACCTCCCAAATCAAGGACAAGAGCCAGTATTAGGAGGCCAACGATTGTAACCAGCTTCAAGCTTGCGAACCAGAATTCCGCTTCACCGTAAATCGAAACGGCAAGGATGTTGAGGAAAACAAGAACGACGATGATGACAGAGATCCACACGGCGACCTAGTAACATTGTGTGTCAGCTCCTGAAGTCTAATTGAAGAGACAACAAGCTTTACTTACGTTGATCTCAGTGTTCCAATAGCCTATTATAACTGCGGCTGCTGCAATTTCGATACATATACCTATGACGAAGCCATACCAACCCTGAGATGATATCGCCTATTGTCAGCAGAAAGTTCGAGCGGAAGCAAGCATGACAGGTACTGGGCACTCACGTTCCATCCCACAGCAAAACCCAAAGCCTTGTCCACATAGCGACAAGCAAAATTAGGGAGTGCCCCTGGTACCGGCAACCAGGTCGCCATCTCTCCGAGACACTGCATCTGTGGGGATATGAGTTTCGGTCCACATTCTAGTAAGAAACGTAACTGACCATTCCCCATATAGCCACCCCCGTGATGGCGAACCCCAAAAACATACTCAGAGGCCCGGTTGCCGCTAAAGCCCTTCCAATACCCAGGAAAAGGGCAGTGCCAATCGAACCCCCCAACCCCATAAATTGTACATGTCTTGCTTTCAGCCTTCATGTCAATGAGCATTGTAAGTCACGAAGTAGGCCTAGACTTCGACAAGGTACTAGAGCCCGTCGACATCAACGTACCTTCTGGCAACATAACGATAAGACCTTGCAGCTTCAACATTGCCATAGAGCTCTGCCGCTTCTTTTATGTTGACCCCAGAACTTCCAATTGCTTCAGGTGTCGCAAACACGGAGATTTGCTCCACATCTGGGGTGGTTTTTCCCGACATAGTATCCTGTGCGGCAGTGATTTGATCGAGCTTTTTGCAGGCAAAGTTCTTTAGCCCGGAAATGAATCCACCTCGTGGGAAATTAGAAAAGTGTGAGAGGGGCAATGGGATATATAAATACGGTTAACATAACACCAACAGTCCACCCATTTGTCAAGATAAGCGGGATGACAAGGCCCCAAGAGCACACCGCGAGTCCATGAGGGATACGGGAGTTCCACCGAACACGGGACAGGCATTCATTCGCTTTCAAAACTCAGAACGCAACTCCTTCCAAATATCAGGTCTGCTGCACGTATCGCTGGATAGCTTTCAGGCATAGCTTTGGGGTCTCATACGGTCCAAACTATTGCCCAAATAAAGATATAAAAGAAGCGTATCCTAGATTTCAAGAGCTAAACCGCTTTAGGCAGTAACTCACCGGTCAGGGCCATCCGGACGGACTTTGATGGTATTAGCTTACATCGATAACACGGATTGATTGCGGTCCCTGTCGGCTTCCTAATAGCAGCATGCGGGGTTTTGATCTGGGGAAATGGATATCTCTGGCCCTGCATGTTTGGTCATGCACTGTCCTGTAGCTGCCGAGGAATCAATCCACTTAGTTTAAATGTGCATGGAAGAGTTCCGGTGTAACATGCCCTATCTCCATATCGAGGACCGGGGGTAAATGCCCTATTCTGGATCGTCAGTATGGACTGGGACACCAGAGTCCAACGGGTCGAGATAACGGTAGACGTTATCAATTCCACAAATGCGCAAGGTTAGTAATCCAAGCGGGCTGGAGCGCCATAGACCAAAGTGATTCTATCGATCAAGGAGATGTATGTATGCTCGTATGTCTTCAAGGTACATCGGCACCGGCAAATTTGTACCAGATTGAGATTGTGGTTGATCGCTCTAGACACCGGAGGTTAGGGGCTTCGAGCAGAGCATCGCGCATAGCTCCTATTATACCGAGCAACCCACACACTACCAATTCTGAGGAGTTTCTTGATCGAGAAGTACATGCCAGTAAAGGGCGAGGAGGCTAGTAAGTGTTTGCATCCTCGAAGACAAGGCTCGCTTTAGAGCACCAAATCTTCCAAAGGACTCTTGATGTTTAATGATCCACATGGATGGATATATTCGTCACATATAATTTGAGGCTGTCGTCAGATTATTTTGCACTACACCGGTTGCGAAGGTCTCTGATTACTCCTGAGTTCTAGACGTTGTACATTTTCAGGAGTGCATTGTTGTCCTTCGAACTTCCGCCCTCAATGGTCTCGGACAAACGAGGCAGGTTAGGCGAGAACTAGCAGCACATAGTACTTACTAATATAAAACTATATAGCCTTAAAGCGGCTAGCGCTCGCTAAACCACAGCCTAACCATCTTGGCTCGGAATTACGTCGTGGAGCTGGCCGCCCTCGCGCTTTTGTTACTTTGTCGTCGAGTTCATTTGTGCCCGTCGTTGATGCATACTCCATACGCCTTTGTCACTTTCAGATCCGATCGACATGGGTTCTTCCTCCTCCAAAGTGGCAAGTAAAGCTGTAGGAGCCGCCAGTCGTCGTCGACAGTATCCTTCCACATCCTCAATACTAAATTCCACAACATCAACGCCAACCTCGCTTTCGCCATCGTCAATCAACGCACCACCCCAGTCCTCCAAAGCTACCGCAGAATATCAGGTACATCCAGCTCCCGTCATGCGTCCTCCTTCAAATCCAAAATCAGAACACATAGATCTTGATGGGCGCGATCCTCATTTTGATTCCGCACTTCGAAAGATTGGAGTCGCAAGGCCTGTTTCCGAGACAAGGCCACATGAAGATGCATTTCCAACCTCAAGTCAACCTATGCACTCTGGCCAGAACATTTTCCCTTCCAGCACGAATAATCCCGCAATGCTTCTTGTACAGGCGCGGGAACGGTTTGGGAAACAGTTTGAGATCGAGATAGATGGCAGAGGCCGATCTGGATTTCCTGGAAGGACGCTGTTGAGCGCAAAAGAACTAAAGGAGGTCTTCACATTAAGAGATGATGGAGCGAAAGCGCCACGTCAAATCGAGATGGAGTTGAGGCTCAAACCTGGCATCCTCGATCATTTGGCCCCGAAGGGCGTGGTTGCGAATGCTTGAGGCTTGCTAAGGTCTGTCCCGGTGACCTGAACAACGATTAGAGAATATCTCCAACCGAGACGAGGATGTGATCCGTCACAAAGATTGACCGAACGAACTGTTACCCTCAGTCACCCTCAAACCTAATAGTCTCTTGGCCTGGATGGATAAGTTCTTCCTATCAAACGATTTGTCACAGCTCTACTTCAGCTGAATTGGGCCCAGTCGTCAGAATGTGGCTATAGTTACCTCATATAAGAGGTATGCCATGCGTCCATCCCTGGCTTATCTCTGAAAAACGAAGTCTCCACTTCCCGGTCTCATTGGGCACATAGCGGTGTTGCCACTGTATTATTATGTAAGTACATATTTGTTCATCCTCCACATAAAAGAATGGAAATCTAGTGGCCTACATCATCCCGCATCCAGAATTCTGCCAACACATAATAATGCAAACTTGAATGAAATCCTACAGGTTTCTCTATCTGGCACTGAGAGAGAATGAACTTCTCTTGTTACACTTCGACTATAGAATTTGAAAATATTATTTTACATTCAACCTCCCTACCAGGTATTCACCTGTCTGACCAGTCTCTCCCTGGATCATATCTCACGAGCCAGGGTCTAGTCTTCTTTGCTTTAATCTCCTTTCTGACCCAAGGGTGGAACAACACTTCCTCCATACTAATGCGATCGGCAGGCTTGAACCTCATCATCTGCGTCAGAAGCTGCTTGAATTGTCTTGATTCAGCTCGAGAAAACCGCGTAGGCGGGTGGTTGAAGCAGTCAATCATCTCCTCATTGATCGTGCCAAATATTTCCGCATATCTCTTCTGTCGCTGTTCAAGCGTCATGAAGTGCCATTTCTTCAGCTTTCCAACCTTTGCCATTCGCTCTTTCAGAGTAGGCTGTTTGAACTGTGCCAGTGTTCGTTCTTCGTCCTCCTCGTCAATGGGAGGTATGCCCTCAGCCTCGTACTGCGCCTCAGTTTCCGCTCTTATTGCCTGGTTCCATTCAATTGGAATCGGGCCCAGCACATCAATCATTGCCCAGAGCACTCCTGGCTCCATCTCAGTGCTGTTGCAAAAAAGTGGTTCCCCAGCTCTGAGTTCAAATAGAATGCAGGCAAGTGACCATATATCAACCCCGGATGAAGGATACTCCTCGAAACTAATTTCTGGCGCCGCATACGCATCGTTAATGCCGATTTCATCGCATCTCGGTGGTTCCTTGATCAAAAAAGCTTCTCCAAGATCGATGAATCTCAACTGCGGTTGCACGAGGTCTGCGACACCAGGGCCTTGGAGAAGCTCAACTGAACGATAGACCAACTCTGGTGCATGCTCGTCAACAGCACACATCTTGCGATATTCTTCGGGATCCGGTGGATTACGAGGGTTTCGGCTAATAGCTCTGTGCACCGGAAATGCCTCGGGCTCGCCGAATGTCGCATAAATTTGCGCATTAGTCCATGAGTCGATTTCGTTGATGGTGAACACGATGTTGTTGGCGCTCATATCTGACAAGCTCAATCCAACCTTATGCAAATGTATCAAGCCTTCGATGAGCTGTCTTACCAACACACGAAGCTTTTCTGGCCTGATCTTGTATTCATTCCCCCATATACCCAGCGCAGAAACGGTTGGGCCCATTAATTCAAATACCAGGCAGAGATGGTTTCCGTTTGGCCCTTGGACGTGGAAATGATCCAATACAGTAACGACTCTTGTGGCATCGAAATCTTCCTTGCAATTCTCCTGCAGGTATTGATGCATTTGAAATTCTCGATTCCGGTCAGAACTCACTGCGCTCAATACTTTCAGTGCTACCAAACGGGTAGTCTCTGCATCGCGAGCAAGCCAAACAGTTGCGCTCCCACCGGAACCTAACTTGTGTACAACCTCATAACGCCCGTTCGAGAACTTATCCCCTATCAGAACCGGATGGTATCCACCAGGTACATATAATTCAAGGTTTTCGCACCCATCTGGGGCAGGCGCATATTTATAATACGGCGACATTGACATGCTGGGCCCAATCGAGTCCGCAGCCTTGTCAAAATTTGGATTCATACTAGCCAGTCTTTATAGCCAACTTGTGACGTTTCAGTGTCAAAATTGAGGATGAGCAGAGGTAGGTGTGCAGAAGAGAAAAGAACTCGATTAAACTGCAGCACAGATCGGTTTTCCCTATTGCAGGTGCTTTGTTTGCTGTGTCTTTGTTCTCTGCCCAGCTTGCGTCTTTGTCCACAGTACAATTTACACAATCAACAAAGTTCACCAACGGCTGCCTCAACGCTCGCCTCACTGGCTATTTCCAGCATCGACTTTGCTCACAAAACACAAAGCCTTGCCGACCCAACAATGCCGCCAGTCGCTTATTTCGAAGCAGCTGCTTCAACGCTGGGGAGACTCTGGTCCCTGCTAGATATCAGAATTATTTCCTTGTATGCTGTAAGTTCTCTTCCAATTATGCGTTCGTTCAACCCAATCCTAGCCTTAAAATCCCAATCTTTCCAAGCACAAAGCCTTGCCGATACTATCTTCATCACAATGACGAATAACACTACATCAACTACACAATCACAACCCTGTACAGGAAATCCGACCTGCTATCCAGTATCACGTCCGTTACCGCCATCAGACGGAGGGAATAACCATTTGTCGAAGGTATCCGGGAAAAAACCTATGGAATCAGCCGAAACAGTTGTTGAAATGAACTGGCACTGTACTCCACAAGCATACAGCAGAGCCTTTATTGAATTTCATGCGAGCGAGCTTGCTAAACAAGGTGGTTTCGACAAAGTTGCGCTCAGATCTAATATCCACAACACCACTAGCGGTCCTGTTCCCAGTGATATTTCCCCACCTATTCAGCCTCCCACCACCAAACGTAGACGCGATACAGGGCCAGCTTCTCGAAAATCTGCTGTCATATACAACGGGAGTACTCGTGCGACAAAGGCTGGCGGTATAGCGAAGAAGCCACGAGAATATCAGACTTGTGACTACCACTTTACTGCTGATTTTCACAACCCCAAAGCTGACCTCTGGGAGCCGGCTCATGTCTATACACTTACCAGGAAGGTCGGTGAGCTCCCGAACGGCAATGATCGGTTGGTCCATGACGGCCTTGCCACTCACAGAGCTAACCCCCAATTGTATCATGGTGTTCGCCAAGGACATTTCAAAGGGGAACCAGTCCATCAAATCTATTTGTAGGTGTTACCTTCGTTCCCGTGTCATGGGCTCCAGAATCGAGCAAGCTGGCCCGGGGATGAAACGCCTCATTTACTTCCGCCGAGACTCCTAGTGTTCCGCTGACATTTTTAGCCAAATGAATACTCACAATATCATGCAATCATACCTGGCTTTTCCATTGATTTTTCTAATTCTCACAGGTGACGGAAGTCATGTGCTTTCATTGTGATTACCTGTTCCATCACCCATGATACTCTATAGCAAAGCTGGGACTGTACCTATAAAGCAATGCTATGTCTGGTAAGAGCCCTTTGTTTCGTCCTATCACAATGCCTCTTATCCAGTCCATTATTCATAACACTTAATCCTCAATACAATAGATCTGAAGACAAAGCGCTACTTATTTAAGACCTGCTGGATGTCCTCAATCTATACTCGAGCCTAGATACCTTCGTTCTTCATCAATACCTTCACAGGCTTCCTTCCTGTGAGCTCTACCAACCATCAATCGATCAAGGGCTCTCGTTGAGAAAGTTCTTAACCCAATCGGCGAACCGGTGAGAGCTGGCATGAAGTATCCAGATGAGTGGGAGGCTGGGCCTCTTCCCCTGACATTTGGTGTAGAGTTAGAAATGGTGTTTGGTATTGACATGTGGCAGGTCAATGATGACCCAAAGTTCCAGTATTTGGTCCCGGAAAACTACGACCCCGATCCGGATGATCAGTTGAATATCGACGATTACGACCCTGATATTGATCCTACCTCTGACAGATTGCTCAACTTGTGCCTGGCTGGTTCGATTCTTCGCCGTGAAGGTGTAGACCTCGCGATCAAAGCCAGACCTAAACATGGTGATAAGATACTCGACCGTTGGTCCCTGACGCATGAGATCTCGTGCAAAATTCCACAAGTGGATTGGGAAATCAACCGATACACATCGAGGAGCGTGAAAGATCTGTCCTTCACCGGTATTGAGTTGGTATCTCCTATCATGGATGCTCCAGATACGAAGACACAGCAGGGCTTCGACTGTGAAAGCTTCCAACATCTTGAAACAGTGTTAGAGGGGCTCCGAAATGACTTACCTGACACCACCTTACCTGATGAGAGCTCGTCTAGCGAGAACTTGCCCATCGATATGCCCTGGGTGTTTTTCAGTAACCCAAAGACTGCAGGTTTTCACGTGCATGTCGGTATGAACCATGATGATGATTGGGGCCCTATGGATATTCCCGTCAAAGTCTTGCAGCATCTGGCCTGGATTTTGGTTGTTTTCGAGGACGTTATCTCACTGCTACATCACCCAGAGCGTCGCGGCTTCTGGTACACCGAGATCTTCGGGTACGCGGCTTCGAATCGGCGGGCCTTCCCTCCACCCCTGACTCCGTCTGAAATGCGGTTTGGCCGTGTCAAGCTCCCCTTGCACACTTGCAGCCGAGGAATTGTCTACGATCGGGTCAAGGCATTCAACAATATCTTTAGGACCCGCGACCACAGCGAGTTACGTCGTGCGATGAGCAATGAGCCAAACCCACATGACCATGGTTACCGCAACACCTTTGTCAATTTCGCCAACATCGCTCCCGAAAGTGGATCTCGCCACGAGCCGATCAAAACAGTCGAGTTCCGCCAGCATTGTGGCACGACCGACGCGAATGAAATCAAGGAGTGGGTCTACTTTATAACCAGCCTGACGCGCGCTGCGGAGCGCAAAGCGAACGAATCCTGCCCACCCCAGGACTGCACCTCTGACGACCCCCAGTATGTCTTGGACCGACCCACTGACTCTGTACTCACCCATGCTGAGAGTTGGAAATATCGCAACATTTTCGAGTCGAAAGAGAAGAGGACCATGAAAGAGTTGTTCGACCTCATGGAACTTCCTGTGGAGCGACGCCGCTACTGGTGGGCTAAAGCGCAAGAATACCAATCTCCTACGTACGAAGAATACTGGAAGTTCGGTACTTGTTCCCCGATTTGCACAGGCTATATCCCCAGGGATGGCGTGGGCTGGGAAGGAGGCGAGGTCATTGAGCAGCCCTGGAACGATCCTGTTGACTCCCAAGCTGAGGCCACTGATCTTGTTTCGCCTATCTCCGACGTTTCAATGGACCTTACAGACTGAAGTTCTTACGAGGAAGGTGAGTTGACTCATACGGTTATGATGCTAACTCATAGAGTAGTTTGTTGACTTTTCACCCCCGATGGATATTTACTTACGCCGCGCGGCTAGAGGTTTGTTCCATATGTTTTGATTTGAGGCTGGCATTGCTTACCAGCACGGCGGTATCCCCCATGCCCCTTTGATTGAAATATTGCTTACTTGCAAGTTGGGAGTTCATATAACTACTACTTGTTAATGAAACATGAAATATTGATTATTTCCTAAATCCGTCTTGTTCTTCTTCTTTCTCCAATTTTCTACAAGCTTCCCGTGAACCACTACTCAATACATTCGCAGTGTCGTCGCCTTGTATCTCATAGTTTATTCTTAGGAAGCGAGTCCGTTCAAAAAGGTAAAGAGGGGCTCTAACAACGATCGTGTTGCTATGTGAACCCATTTTCCTCCTTGACCGTCTCGTCTCTCGCCACATTAGAGTGTCAGTGCAACTCACTCTTGCTCTTTCAAACGCTCTCAAATCTCGAAAGGCCTACAACTTCGCCGTCCTCGCCCCATCCCCACTACCACCCGCACCTACCAAGTCCTCCAGCTCAATCTCACTCGTGGCCAAAATGAACGTATCCTGCAGGCTCGGGACACGATGCTTCAGATTCACCGCCTGATAATCCTCACTGGCAAGCATATCTGCAAAATGCAGGATGCTCGGGTAGTGGGCCAGCGCGAACTCATCCCACTTACCACCCGAGACGCTCTGGTCCTGCTGGGCGGTGACGTTGCCGACGAGCTTCGCTTTACCGCCGCGCTTGGCGCCGATGGTCTCACCGAACGCCTTGCCGTATTTTAGGTAGTCCTCCTTCTTGCCGGGCTTGAAGGCGAGGAGGTTGAGCATCGACATTGCGTTTTGGCCGGTGCGCGTGCGTGAGAAGGAGCCGACCCACTCATTCAGCCCTGTGGAGAGCTCGAGGGTTTGCGAGCTGCTGCCCATCCGTGGCTTTTCCAGACTTCCTGTCAGGCCGGGCACGGATTTCGGATCTGGGTGCAGGAGTTGCGGGTTCGTTTTGTCGAAGCTGTTGGTTAGGCGGGATGGGACACCCGTTGTCACGTACCAGTGCACCTCGATCTGGTCCTTCAGGTTCTTTGGCAGAGCATCGTTGCCCAGCACGATCAGCAGCAGGTCCCAGGGTTTCTTGGGGTGGAGCAATTCCTTGGCTGAGATCGTGGACGGTGTGATTATCCAGCGGATGACTTTGGAGATGACAAGTGGTTTGACAGCGGACGTCGACTTTACTGACTGCACGAATGACGGTATGGTTGTGCTAGGTGTCAGCGAGATCAAGTGGACTGTTGCGAGAGGCATTGCGATGATGCTTCCTCGAAGGGATAACTGAATAGGTTTGGTTCCGTTTCAGTGCTCGAGGGACTCTCTAATACTCGGATTGATATGAGGATAGTGACAACGAGGAGAGCTGATATTCAGACTCAATCGCCTTCTATGAGACGACAACATCCAACTTCATCCCAAGGGACACATCGATTAATAATCGAATCGGTCATCCATCCATAGCCTTCACAAAAGATACCGCCGCTCGCTCCGCAAATAGTTCCTTAGAGCAGGCACAAACCTCGGTCCACGCTTCTTGGGTTTAGCTCCTCCTACAGGTCCCGCCTATGGCATGCCGGTGGAGGTTGGATTTAAGTGTGGGGAAGCTAAGTAGCTGATGAGTACGGAGTACAAAAAGAGGGACTTGAGCAATGGCATAATGAGGCTGAGATGGAGAAAAGTTAATCCTGTCCCCAAAATCTTATCTTATCTCTCTTCCCAATTCCTCTCCGGAGCTTTTTTCACGACCAAGCAAGACAAAGTACTAGATTGCCCGCTCAAGTTGTAGCAGAATCTAGACTCCCACTGCGCTGCAAAAACACCATCTAGCTTACGTCTGCAGCTCATTTCTTCTCGAACCACCTCCGTCCTTTCAACCCTTGTTCCCCCTGCCACACCACAACACCACCACCATTACCACCAAAAAATGGCAGGCCTCACACCCCTCCCCCCAGCCGTAACACACCACACGACGCGGCTAACGCACGGGGAAGCGCATTCGTTCCTCTCGATATTCCTCTCGCGCGCCGAGATCGACGCCGCGTACCGACCAGACAGCACACTGGCGGAGGGGGGACCACAAGCCCTGAGCACCGGAAGCAGTCCGAACCTGACGCTGCACCATCTCAAGCGGATATTGCTCGGCATGGAGGGGAAACGGATGGGCAAGCCGGTCTTCGAGCAGGACGAGGAGGGTGCGTTCGACGGCGAGAGGAGGAGCGCGAAGAGAGCGCGCGGGTACGGCGCAGATGAGGACGGGCATGACGGTGGTGGTGCGTGGCGCGAGCAGCCGTATCCCAACGGCTCCAGCGGCGGAGGCGGGGTCGATATCGAGATCGACGCAGGATACGGGGACGGGCCTGCGATTGTCGCGCACCAACACCACCATTCATCGTCACCAAACCCACACCACGCTAACGACGAGGCGGAGGACGAAGACGAGTGGCAAGAGAAGTCAACCTTCGACCTGGCGCAGTCATCTGCAGGCCTTGAACCCACAAGCGAAGACCCGCAGCTGGGAGATTCGGCGGCGGCGGAGGAGCTGGAGGGGCTCGAGGACGAGCGGACAGGGGAGCCGGTGGATAAGCAGGAGAGGAAGCGGCTGAAGAAGCTGAAGGCGCAGGCTGAGAAGTCGAAGCGCGAGGAGCTGCGGAAGGGGCAGGCGAAAGGATTCTAACCACTAAGTGAGTGAGTGGACTTGAGAGCTTGAGAATGGCCGGGCCTTCGGGTTCGGGATCACGAACTTGAATGACAGACTCGCTCCTCCGTGGAGGTATGGGTGTGGATCACCATCTCCTGTGCAAGGAGAGATGGAATGCGAGTCTACAACACACTACAGCACATCTGGCGAGGAGAGTGATCAAATTGCTCTATTTCATCATTCCTCTAATGAATGACACAGGGACCAGGGCCGTATAATGGAATAGACGGTTACTTCGCTGAGTATATCAACCCCCAGCTAAACGGGGTCACCATCCAATCAGGGTATATCTTCGATTCCTGCGACCCAAATCGAAGAGATGGGCCGAGTCAGTCGGCTAGTCGGTCAAACTGCATCCCAGCACTCACAGCTGGGGAACCTAAGAACCGAGTACTACTACAACTCTCTGTTCGAGGCCTTGACAACTTCGGCATCAACAACCTTCTCATCGAGCTCCACCACCTTCCCATTTGGATCAGGCTTGGAACTCTTCCATCCAAGGGCGGCCAATCTCTCGGCCAAAATAGGGTGGCTGTAGTGATAGCTTGCATACATCCAGTCAGCGTCCATGGTGCTGAGATTTTGCACTTGCAGCTTGATTAGACTGCGTGCCAACTCCTTTTGGAATCCGAGGTTCGTGGCGAACGCGTCAGCTTCGAACTCGAATTTGCGGGAGAGGATGTTCATGAGGAGTTTCACAACAGCGTCGGCTGGTGCGAGAGCGTCGGAAAACAGAATAAATCCTATTATTATTGGGTGTGTTGTGTGGAATCCAAAGGAGGAATAGAGAGAGTTGTTGTCGATAAAGACACTGAACAGCGCGAAGATATAGAACATGTGGAACTAAAGATGTTGTTAATGAGGGACATTGGTGGAGGTCAAAGTTTTGGGGCAAAGACATACCTGGGCAATGGCGAAGAGCTTTGTGGTATGAGACAGGCTCCAATGGCCAAGTTCGTGACCCAGAACAGCCACTACTTCTTGAGGTTCACTCTTTTCAATCAATGTGTCGTAAATAACAATGTGCTTCTTCCATGGGAGACCGAAAAAGTAGGCATTGCTGTGTGCACTTCTCTTGCTTCCATCAATAACGTACAGAGACTTGAGAGGGAACTGGAGTCTAGTGGCTAATGCTTCAACGCCGGACTTTAGTTCACCAGGCTCAAGTGGGGACAGCTTGTTGAATAGCGGGAGAATGAAGACGGGGTAAACGGTGATAGCGAAGAGCTGGACAACGATACCAAACAGCCACAGATAGTAGAAGAAGCGTGTACCAGTGACCTGAATAATTTTCAAGAAAGCGCTCAATAGAGGGACACCCAGAGCAACCGTCAGAGCCTGTCCCTTGAGCATATCCGTCAACCAGAGTTTGACCGTCTGTTTGTTAAAACCAAATTTCTCTTCGAGGACAAAGGTACTGTAGTAAGAGGGAGGCAGCGACAGGACCTGAGAGATCAGGTTGAAGGTGAGGAAAAACAAGACCGAGTGGGAGATTTCGCCGGAGAAGCGTGCAGGCAAGTATCTGGCCAGCCAGATACCCGTCAAAGACCACAGTTTGGGCAGCACGTCGTATTGAATGAAGAGAAGGTTTTGAATCTGCGAGTATAGACCGGAAATGAAGCCAAACTTGGCCTTTGCGCGGCCGTAAGACTGGCTCTTGTCGAAGACATCCTGGGTGATTTCATCCTCGAGTGTCTTGGGCGGCTTCGTCTTTTGCAGGACTTGATACTGTCGAAGTGATAGAAGCCCCTCAAGCACAAATTGGCCTAGCGAAAAGCCTAGGATGAGTCTCTTCCAGGGGAAGCCTGGGCGGTCGAGAAACGCAGCCAGGCGCTGGAGATGGACAGATGGGTTAGTCGATCAGTTTTAGATGTGTTCTTGGGACAGAGAGAACATACACGAGGGAAATCGCCTAGGGCTCGGAGAAGTGAAGCCATTTCGTATGATGGAAATGGGTTCAATTCAGACAAGCGGGTATACTGGATGAAGAAAAGAATGGAATTGATGAAGAAAATGGAGACAAACACAATATGTTTGCTCTGAACTTCAGAAACGTCTCCCACTTCCAGTCACCTACCAGTCTCCAAGGCGCGGCAAGACGTCACTCACGTGCGCTGCGCCCCAACGAGGAAGGTTCGGCGAGAATTTCGGATTGCGGAAACGAAGGTGTAACCAACACCAAACTTCCATGTCCAGTACCACCATCCCTCGTTGATTGATACCGGGCTCGGAACTTTCTACTACTCCCACATTCCCTCTTCAGCCTTTCCGACGCCATTATGTGTCGCATCTGTGGCCGCGTGATCAAATGCATCTTCGACAGCATGCCCTCCCGAGTGCACACAGTGCCCAGCCGAAGGTAAGTCTCGACAAGATCACTCTCACCGTCTGCTCAGAAAACTCACCAAGTGGGCACAACTCAGAGCCTTTAGCACCGTCCGACGAGTGACCAGCTTGTCCGCAGTCCGACCTACGCTGCAGAAGAAATCTATATCTCAATCCCCGTCCTTATCTTCTCCAGCAACGCTAAGTTGCGCATTCAGCGGCCTCTCGCTCCGAAGCGCCGCAAGAACAAGCCCTTCATCCACATCACCACTCATCCACAGTTCTATGCTCCGTCCATCTCTACGGCAATCGATGAAGACGGCGTCACCAGCTATGGGAGCGATCTCCAGCCCTCGACTTTTCTCTACAACATCGGCTCTCATGGGCCACCGACGGCGGATGGATACATTCAGCCCGTCCAGACGCATCCAGAAGCGAAGACATGGTTATCTTGCGAGAATCAGGACGAAGAGTGGCCAGGCGATCTTGAAGCGGAGGGCACTCAAGGGAAGGAAGTACCTCAGTTGGTGATTATTGATGTATGGGCTCGGGCCAGTGGATGCGACTAGTATCAAGAAGAAACGATATTGTTAGCTCTCATGCCCTAGCCTAGTGGGGGGGGAACCTACTACTTATTGAGCGCTATTATTATATGTCGCAACAGAAAGAACTGTATAGAACAATACCCCATTCATGGCTGGATCCATATACTTTTCCAAAGGTACCTAGTCCCTATATGCACTGGCTTCTATACTAGATCATATTTACGCGGCCGGCTGCTCTGGCGCGTGACTTTGGTGTCTCATTTCCTCAAAACTCCGAGCTTCAAACTTGGGCTCTTCGACGACCTTACTGGCTTCGGTCTGCATGGGTGTCAATCCCCAACGTTCAAACATAGCCTTGTCTTCATCCCAACCATTGCAGTCCGTCGTCAACATCTTCTCTCCCGTGAAAATAGCATTGGCGCCTGCCATGAAGCAAAGCATCTGCTCGCTCTCGGGCATGCTGACTCTCCCTGCTGCGATCCGGATAATGGTCTTTGGCATCACCAGTCGAGCCGTTGCAATCACCCGTACCATATCCTCCAGCTTGACCGGCTCCTGTCCGAACATCGGTGTGCCCTTGATGGGCACTAATTTGTTGACTGGGAATGACTCAGGGTGACCAGGAAGAGTAGCCAGGGTGTAAATTAGGCCAACATGATCGGTCTGGGGTGTCTCACCCAATCCAAGAATTCCACCACTGCACACATGAATACCGGCTTCCCGTACGTTTTCGATGGTCTGTAACCGCTCATCGTAGCTGCGAGTAGTGATGATGTTGGGGTAGTGTTCACGAGAAGTGTCCAGGTTGTGATTGTAGGCGGTCAGGCCGGCTTCTTTCAGTTCCAAGGCCTGTTGCTTGTCCACCATTCCGAGCGTAACACAGGCTTCCATACCCAGGGAGCGTACTCCCTTGACCATTTCGACAATGTTCTTGAGACCTCGTTTCCTGCCGCGCATATCTCGCCATGCCGCACCCATACAGAACCGATTAGATCCATTTGCTTTGGCGATCTTTGCAGCTTCCAGCACAGACTCAACGGTGGATAGTTTGGTAGCTTCGAGATTAGTCTTATAGCGAGAGGACTGGGCGCAGTAAGAGCAGTCTTCCGTGCATCCGCCGGTCTTGATGTTCATAAGAGTACACAGCTGGACCGCCGACGGTTTATGAAAGCGTCGGTGGACAGTTCCCTACGGTCGAGTGTTTAGATCATGCACAGACATGTGCTAATAAGTCACCACTTACAGCAGCAAAAGCCAGCTCCATCAGCGGCCTTTGGTGAATCTGTGAGATCTCTTCTTTTGTCCAGTCATTGCGAGGGCCAGTCGCATTAACGGCCTGGTCAAAAACGGACTGGGATTGAGGTTGCGGCGGGGGAGAGGTCTGGTTCAAGCTGGCTGCGGTTCTGGGGACATCATGAACGATGCTGTAGTAGCGAGCAGAGCGAACCTGTTTCGAAGCTCTGAGGGCGATAGACCGACTCATGGTGGCCAGCTCCATACTGAATCAAATCTTGCGGGATATGGTGTGCGCTGGATCAGAGGTCAAGTCGAAGATAATAGGAATTGGGAGTGCGTAAATGGTGAGAGGAGTGAATGTTTGGTGGGGCAGCACCCATTGGGCTGAACTGGCGGACCATTCGATTGGGACGGCCCCTTGGCCACCACCGACCAGTCCAGTCGGGTGAAGAGCCCAGGGGCTAAGGAGGCTCCCTCGGGTTAAGCAGGCCACCTGGCCGGGGCCCGAGAGATCTCCTCGTCCTCTTTTCGTAGGGCAATCTTGGGTGATCGCCCGCCTATCCACGGAGTTTGGGGCAGCCCTGCAGGAACCGTCTTGCCCTTACGAGTAAGGCAAGGGCGCCCCTCGGGCCCCCTCGGCCCCCTCTTGGCTCCCCAACCCAACAATCATGTCCCTTTGATTAACGATACGTCGTGCTCCGCAAACTGCGTACCGAGCTCCCACCTTCACACGGGATGAACCGTGGCAGATCCGTGTTTGTTTCTGCCCAGGTGGGTGCCAGGTATCGGGTTCATCATTGCGTGGGCATATCTTTTGTTATTCCTCTCAGCTGATTCACGGCGAATGGTCCATTGACAGCTTGAAAACGAAGTCCACATCCTGTGCCTTTATACGCAAAAGGAGGCACCGACCGATCGAGCTCATCGCCGGGTATGACAACCAGTTTGGTTCTGCTGTGCCTACGCACAAGGGCACTAATTATCTAAGATGGTGTCATTGTACATAAATAAGGTCGATTGGATCGAGGAATCCGACCGGCAATGCTACATCAGTTGCGCGTCAGTGACTCTGTACGATATTCCTGCTTTACAAGCTCGTTGGCATCCAGGTAATGCAGATAGCGGCAATCTCAAGACTTGTTCCGGTCCCTCTCTATCTTGATTCTAAAATCGAACTACAGCCATGCACATTCGACACCCTCAAGCCGCTGATTTGGGTGGGATGGCGCTCGTGGCCCGAAGTGCCATGTTTGATGACCCCATCACCGCCTTCGTTTCTCCCTATAGAAAGCAACATCCCGAGTGCTTGCGTCAAGCACTTTTCAGAAGGGCCAAATGGCGTTTGTACAGTGGCAGGTATCTGCTCATTGCCGTCACAGACCAGCAAGACTATGATTGGGACGGCAGTGAGAGAGTAGTTGGCTATCTCGGGGCCATCTCGCCCACTTGGAAGGAGGAACAAGCAAGTCGACCGTGGTTTTCCTGGAATGGTAAGCAACTTTGTGCACTGCCTGTCGGGGTCTTGCTCATATTTAAAGCTCTCGAACTCGCTGCTCTTTCGCTGGAGAATTCCTTCATCGACACTGTGGGTGCTGACCGCTCCAAATCCATTAAAAATATGAACGAGTTCTTGGGCGTGCTTCAGGCCGCTTACACAACCGGACCCTTTGCTCACCTCGACAAGTACTGGGACATTGACTTTCTGTCTGTCGACCCAGCCTATCACCGCCGAGGTATCGGCAAAGCGCTTCTCGGACGTGTCCAGGCTTTGGCCGCACAAGATGGTGTTCCACTAACCCTGCTTGCAACTGACACGGGAAAGAATCTATATAAACGTGCCGGTTTCGATGAACTATGCAAGCTAGGAGCAGGCTCGTATTTTCTTTTTACAGCCATGATTTGGTATCCTAAATCTTCGGTGGAAAGAGAGCCCCAAAAGCTGGATGAGTCTGCCGGTGACGGCAGCAGCCATAGAGCTTCCGCACCGCTGACCTGACAAGGAAGGGGTCGCAAAGATATATATCAAATAAGTCACTGTTGAACGCTTCTAGACGCTTTCCGCACGTCTTGTATGCTCTTTCTCTAGTTTGCACGGCCGAATTTTATATCCACACCAAGTCAAGATTGTCAAGCATTGAAATTGCTCACGTCCGCTTCATTATCATCGAGAGTCACCTCGACTGACGACTCCTTTGGGAAGCATATCCATAGCAAGAATGTGATCGCCAACAGGGAAAATATTATCACCTGGAATACCTGAATTCCCAGGGCTTGTGTGAGTGCACCAGATGCGAATGGGATGAGAGCAGCTCCGATTTGACCAACAGATGCTACAAAAGAAACAGCCCCAACATGCAGGTGACGTGGAAGCAGCCGAGTCAGCATGACTATTCCATTGGGAAAGAGCGGTCCCAGAATGAAACCGAGGAAGCTCACTGTTAGTAGTGAAATCCATTTTATCGGCACAAGGCTGAACAACGCCTGTAAGCAAATAGCGATGCCTAGGTAAATCACCGTTGCGATGCGGATTCCAATTTTGTCGGTGACTATTCCAAGTGATAGTCGGCCAATCGCCATGCCAATCCAGAATCCAGAAGAACACAAGCTGGAAAAGTACAAAGATGCATGGCGAGCACGTGTCATGAACACGACAATCCAACCTGACATCGACGCTAGAATGATATCAGTAGGGAGTCGGGTCATCAAATCTCAAGATCTGAGCATATCAAGTACTGACCTTCGGTGCCAACGTAGGCTAGAAAATACGTAGCACAGATCCACGTTACTCGATACTTAACAATTTCAACCAATTGAGTCCCTGGCTCTTTCGACGTATCCTGTTTTTCGAGGTGATATCGACTCGCATTTTCGTGTCGAAAGGAGAACGGTAAGATAATGACTTCGAGGAAGCACATGCCAGTCTAATTTAGTGCCACTGTCAAAACATCATCTCTCGATCAACAATAGAACCATGACCTACAAGCACATAGTACCAGTAATACCAAGGGTGACCTTTTGAAAGAAGGGTGCCTGCAAGGAAAGGCCCCAAACTCGCACCTAGCGAGTACGAACCATGCAGAAAGCCAGACACCGTATTTGCATTCTCCATGGCCCCTGCCCACGCACACCAGGACCCGTCGAGGAGCCCAAGCCCAAATCCAGCAACCGTGAAGCCACCCAGTAGCACGTAAAAGTTTGGATGGGAGGAGGCCGTGAGCGTGAAAATCAGATGCGCGATAGGCCCTATCAGAGCGATCCCCCTCTGGCCAAGTTTCAAATGAATCTTGCTATTGAGAGATGCTGCTGTCAGGTACCCAACCGGATTGACGAGAAAGATCAGGGAGACTTTAGTGTCGCTGAGTTGATAATCCGCTTCAAGCTTGGGGATCATAACCCCAATGGTCGAAGTAAGAATGCCCAAAACCAGGAACGAGTACATAGCAGCAGCAATTCGGAGGTGGAGCCACGTTCGAGGCTCATCATCCTTGGAGGGCGTTTGTGTGGAGAGCAAGGGTTCGGTCTCGCTGGTCTCGGAAACTCTGTCCAAAATCGCGCCGGAGGAACGTGTGGAGTCCATTGCCATGTTTATTGCTCCTCAATGAAAGATAAACTCTCATTAGCGAGCCAAATATCAAACATACCAGGTACGGATTTCAAAAGGCTTCGTGAAGGGGGTCAGGTTTATGTTACACGGTGGTGCTGGCAATGCAAAACACTGCCTTATGTCAGCATCGTCGCCGTGGCACGACTGCCAAGGCCTCCTAATCGTTGCTTGTTTTGTCTGCTTTGCTCCTTCAAGCAAGAGACATAAATTCCTTTCCTTCAAAATCTCCTCTCGACACCTAGAGTATCATTCAAGATTGTGGTTGTTTTTTATTCTCTGGTTTGAATTGAGCGACGTGCCCAAGAGAATTAGATATCACTCATGATACCTTACAATGGCAGACGACCGAGGTCGTCCTCGTTCTTCCTGGACTGACGGTAGGGGTTCACATTCCTTGGTTGCTGTCAACACCCCCTCCACATTCTTCAATGTAAAGCATGCACTCCACATATGGAGATCAAAACAAAGCTCCATTACGGTACCAGTATATATACTTTGAGCTCTCAAAATGGTGAGTCACTCCTGTTTACAAACTCTCAATCGACATGAACCCGATACCTTGGAACGAGCGATGATCAAGTGGGTCACATCCGGCGAAGATTCTCAAGGAAATCCGTGGACAAAAGTGGCAATTTGCAAATGCTCCCTTGTTTTATTTAAGCTCGGGTTGTGCGCATATTCTGTGGTTGGAAAATCGTGAAATCCTGTTCCCATCAATAGCTGCCTTCAGCATCTCTGCCAAATCCGACTCTCTTTCGATATCGAGCACCTTGAAATTTCAGTAAAAATGTCGACTTCTCTCCCTGGGCAAGGGGTTGCACCTCAGAACACATCAGCTTCCACCAATCCTCGAAAACTCAGTCAGCTTCCTTCTGGCTCTGCGAGGTCCCCGGAAATAACGAGGTCGAAAACCACGAAAACTACCAGTTCCAAAAACACCACAACAACATCCAGTCGTGCAACAACTTTTGGCGTTGAATTCGAGCTTACATTCGCTTTTCACGAGCAATTTTTAGAAAAGATCTTGGCTGATTACAGCATTAAGGCAAACATCATAAAAACTCTTACGCACTCTCAGCATATGGAGCTCCTAGGAGAATATGGGAACCTCTTTGAGTCGAATCGATCACACAACTTCCGGGATCAATATCCCTCATGGGGTCTGCAGGTACCTTCCGAAGATGCGATCTTCCAAACCCTTCATTTCCGACAGAAGTTTCCAACAAACCTTGTATCAAGTCAAGCTGTTCGACGATATGTCATGGAGCCGCTGCTCATGGCTAAAGAACGTCTTAGACAAATGGAACTACCCTGCAACGTCGTTGGTTGGGCCCAGCCCGACGGGTCCAATCCATTTGACCAAGAATTATCGATAATACCTTTTCCGAATCAGCCCGACAACGTTTTGATTCGGAAGAATTCACTTGACTACAGCCGATGGACGGTCACTAATGATGACACGCTCATTGGTGCGTTGGAAAGCCAAATCCGGGCTCGTCTATTGGAACTAGGTATAGACGAAGAAAATTGGCGTTTTTGGGACAGTCACGGAATCGAGCTGGTGTCGCCAATATTCGCTCTTGCAAAGAAAAACGAAGCTTTGAGGCAAATCGAGACGCTCCTCGGCGCATTGAGCGGCGATCAATCAATGATTCTTCCCTCAGTATGGGCGAGCACTCATGTTCATATTGGTTTCGATTTCACAAACTCCAGCGACATCTCGACTGATCTCTTTCAGCATCTCATTTACGTCCTCCTCCTACACGAAGACTTGATCTCTAAATGCTTTCCCAGAAGTCGTTCGGGGATCAAGGTCGAGGATCAGGAACCAGCAGAGCCAGATATTCTTGACGACGACGACGACGACCCTGATGCGGAATTCGAGCCTCCCCAACCTACAGCAGAAGAAGAGGCAGAGGCCTCCAATAATTTCGTGCTGGCCACTGAAGCAAAGTATACTGGACTCGGTAATGTCGAGTCCAATCTACAATTTTTTCGCGACCAAGCAAGACTCGAACCAAACGACAGCTCAGAAGAGGCTCGGCACATCGGGAACATGATTTTCACGGAGAACGATGATATTTTCGACCTCATCAAGAAAGTGCAACGGCCAGACAGCAACCAAAGTGAGGATGGTCCTCGCTTCCGTGGATATATCTACAATTTCGCCAATCTCTGGTCATTCGCTAAGAACGAGTCAAACTGGAAGCCAATCAAACCCACAGTCGAATTCAGACAACATGACTGCACAACTGATGTTGACGCTGTCAAGCATTGGATTACTTTTCTGGAGGCGCTTGTCAGGGTTGCGGGGGAAAAGGCCAATCAGACGACAAGGTACAACAGCAACACCTCGTTGGACAGTTCAAAGTCATACTCGGCGCAGCAAAGGGATAAATATCCTTCTGGGGAGGCGATTGGTCGGCCATGGCCGCATGATAACATGTATCGGTTTTGCGTTAGCTTTTTGGGTTTGGATAAGGGGGAAGCTGCATATTGGCAGGGACGGTATGATCTACACGTGGGCGATAGACCATCGTAGGAGGATGAAAAATATTTGGAGGAGGTCACGTCTTGGAATTTGTACAATACCAGCAGGCTAGGAAATGAAGAGAATAATATATGGTTGTGAAAGTATGAATTCTGCGTTGTGGTAACTCCTTACCCTTTTAGGCCCAGCCTTGCCGGCAATACTGTCAGCCTTGCCCAATTCAAGGAATGATGTCAGCCTCGTTCGGCACGCTTTAGCCGGGCGCTTGCCCCTCAACGGATTTTGTCCGATTTCGCAGCCACCCAACAAGCATTGCCTAGTTTTCTTTTTCCTCTGCCAAAATAATGGCATCTTCTTTTGACGCGAGGAGTATTGGCATATCGTAATAACCCAGTGTCGTTGGTATCATTCACTTACCTCCGACTTCAAATTAGACTGCGTATCACTCATTTTATACCTCTCAGAGATGTCTTCGCCGATTTCGGGAAGGCATGAAAATAGCAGCATACCAAGGCCGAGCGTCGACTCTCAATTGGAGTTCGCAGAGCCTCTTATTGATAGAACTAACAAAAAGCCACCCGGTTTGAAGATCTCATCTTTAACAGACAGCACAAGCGGACCATTCACGAGAAGCGATGAAAATCTGGCTCACCACCCACCACCTCGCCGTTCCTCGATTCCAGAAGAGGACGAATGGCCAGGTAGCAGAGATGTAGCCACTGCCACCATCGAGTCCAAACGAGAAGCCCCCGTTACTTGGAAGTCATTGCCCAAGAAAGATCAACTCGCAGTTCTCACGATCGCACGGCTCTCTGAACCGCTAGCAGAACGTTCGTTTTCAGCATATCTATTTTATCAACTCCGCTCATTTGACCCAAGCCTCCCTGATAAGACGATTTCTAGCCAAGGTGGAATGCTGACTGCGTCCTTTGCCGCCGCTCAGTTTGTCACTGCAGTTTGGTGGGGACGGGCTGCTGATTCGCCTCGCATTGGGAGAAAGCGGGTGATCCTTATTGGCTTGGTTGGCACTACCATCAGTTGTATCGGCGTGGGCTTCTCGAATTCCTTCGCCCAAGCCCTCTTTTTCCGGGTCTGTGCTGGATGTCTCAATGGCAACGTCGGTGTGATGAGAACCATGATCAGCGAGATTATCCAGGAGAAAAAGTGAGCATCCCAGTGACCATGAAATAGGCCCTTTCTAAACTCTTTTAGATACCAATCTCGCGCTTTCCTGCTTCTGCCCATGTGTTTCAACGTTGGTGAGTAAATTCAGTGCTAGATCTATTCTACTCTACGCTAATCCAGCTGTTCATAGGCGTGGTTATCGGTCCTATTCTAGGTGGTTTCCTGGCGGATCCAATAGCTTCCTTTCCAAATGTGTTCGGACCCGGGTCCCACCTCGGCGGGAAAGATGGAGTCGGTTGGATGACATCTTTCCCTTACGCTCTTCCCAACATCGTGAGTTCTGTCTTCATCCTTTCATCCGCACTATGCGTCATCTTCGGCCTCGACGAAACCCACGGGTCATTGAGAGGCAGACCAGACTACGGCCGCAAACTCGGAAGGTGGATAGTGCGAAACATCTTTCGCCGCGGACGAGAGACCGGGGAGTATGACTACCACCAGCTTCACGACCAGGACGATCTTCAAGACGCATCCCCTCTCCTTGACCAAAGCGGGCAAGTCCACCGCAATCCACATTCACCCACAGACTCAGTGGCAGCAACACCAGCAACGCCAGCGCCTCTCGGTGTCACCAAAACAAGCAGCATCTCCTTCCGCAAAATCTTCAACAAGAACGTCATCCTAACCCTTCTCTCACATCACCTGCTCGCAATGCATATCAGCGCCTTCAACGCGCTAATCTTCCTCTTCCTACCCGCTCCACGAGCCGACAACAAGAACGCACGCCTACCCTTTTTCTTCACCGGCGGCCTCGGACTCTCTAGTAAGAACGTCGGACTCGCGACCGCCATCATCGGGGTGATCGGTTTCCCGCTGCAACTACTCGTCTACCCGTGGATGAACACCAAGCTGGGTACGCTGCCGAGCTACCGGCTGTTCCTCCCGTTCTCCATCCTTGCGTACCTGAGCGTGCCGTATCTGGCCCTGCTTCCCAACAAGCCGCTCCTGATGTGGCCAGTCCTAACCGTCGTGCTGAGCCTGCAGGTCGTGTCGCGCACGTTCTCGCTACCCGGCACGACCCTGCTTGTCAATAATTGTACGCCGCATCCAAGTGTGCTGGGCATGATTCATGGCCTTGCGCAGAGTGTGTCCTCGGGCGCGAGGACTATTGGTCCCACGGTTGGAGGATGGGGGCTCGGGCTAGGCTTGGGAGGCAACTTCGTCGCCGCTGTTTGGTGGGCCATGGCGTGTGTTGCTGCCATTAACTGGTGTTTGCTGTGGGCTATCTACGAAGGCGATGCAGGCCACAGTGCAGTATCGGGAAGTTAGTTTGAAGCTTGGCTGGACAAAATTGATGTACACTTGCTTATGAGAAGTGCTAATTATACCTTATCCCCTTTTTGAACGAAGTCATGATAGTGCGGACGCAGTTTTACGAACCGGAATGAACGAATGATTGGTTGTCAATTATCGCAATGCGCTGTCCTCCGACTTTTTGATCTCATTTGAACCCAGCCAGCATGGCGAACATAACAAGAAGCCTCCTTCGTAGAAATTGACCGCTGGCAAGAGGAGAGAGCACGTATGAAGGGTAGAGGTCCTAGCAGGGTTTTCGCATGAGGGATTTTGGCATCACTGAGGCCTTTTGAACGCCCTGCTCCTGGACGGTGTCAATATCCGTGGACGGGTAACCAATAACGAAAGTTTTGAACAGCCTGTTGCGATCGACGAGGCTGTCGAGTCTCAGAATGGGAAAACTCTACGCTCGTGGATGCAGGACGGGAAGCGAATTCCCGCTTTCTAGTTCAAGAATTCCTCGGCCCACACTGCTACCCACTCCCATGTTTAATAAGACGAGCCGTATTCGGAATGGCATAGGGGGCGACGTGCTCGTGACCACCATCCTAGCGAGCAGCTTAGCGTCCTTTTGGTTCGTCGAATAATTCGAGAAGGCGATATCTTCCATGATCATGCTGTCTGTAGTGGCGTAAGATGTACTGGGTTTGGATGTACTTTGGCATTTCACCGGATTGTAGATGTACGTGTGTAAATAAAGGAGCTGGGCGTTGGACTGAGAGGGGGGGGGATTCGGGGTCGGTACATTGCCTTGCCGCCTTGACCCAGACACTGCCTTCCTAAATTGAATGCATGCTATCCGTGTCGATCGGTGTGCCGGTAGGAATCTCGGTTTATGCTCACCCTATCCATGTCGATCGAGATCGCCATGTACACTTTATGCGCTCTTCGTCATCGCCGCGACCGCTGATGCGTCTGTCAGAGCTTAATAGTAAAAGTCTCATCTACAGAGTCTGTGCGAACAATAGACTCCCCAATCTCGCCGAGACCGCCCAGTGTGGCCAGCTTGCAGAGTGAATTCCCCGACCACGTTGAGAGTCTATCAGGAGCTGGTTCACCATGTTCCAATCATAGCATGGGTCGCCATCCTCACCATGGTCCTTGTGATGCTGGCGAGCGTGATAGGAAAGAGGTTGGTTTCCTAAATGATACTGCTGACTTACCGACCGTCCGCCCTCGCTCCTTGTCTGTGTATGTTTGGCTAATTCGTCTCCAATGCCTAGAAGAGAAAGGAGCAAAACCGAAAGGCACACACAACGAAATCACCGCCTTCGCAGTGAAGCTAAGGTTGAGCAATTGAGGGCTACGGTGCAATCACAATCGCATGATAGCTGCATTGAAAGAGGTCAATCGTCTCCTTAAAAGGATCTGGAAGCTTGCCATAGCAAACGTGAAGGCGGATGACTTGTGAATTGTTACCAGGTGTGTCTCATTCAGAGTTGTTGAGTATGGAACCAGACATGGCATTTTTGATGATTTAGGCCAAAACACACTGTAATATAGTATATGATTGTCATCCAGAAGAGGTAGCCTGATACCCAGTTTTGCGTTCAGAATGACGCGCCAAACATCTGCCAACAGGCAGGCTCAGACATCTGTGAACACGATGAGGCCTCCAGGCAGCCAATCTGTCTCCGGCTCTCAGCTCCCTGGTGCCTACAGATGAGGCAGGCCAAGCGAGATCCCGTGATTTGGCGTTTCTCCACCGCTTATCAGCGTGCGGGGGAGCGGGCGGTGTGTTTATCTCAAACGGCATTATTCCAGTTTCATCATTTTGCCGCAACTGCATCTAACCTTCTCCGCCTGATGTCCTCTCGATTTCTCGAATCGAAGATCAGGCAGAGGCTGCCTATTTCTTAATCCGCCTACACATCACCCCCTCGTCTATTTCCGCTCTACTCTTTCAACTGTGCGTCGCGCGTTGCTAGGAGAGACTGACAAAGTATCTTTCTTCACCAGATGTGAAGCGATCCTTTGTCACTAGCCATGGACTCGGACGCAGAGCCCCTCGCGAAGCGACGCAGGTTAGATGGAGATTCGACAGATACCTGGCTTTCAACTCCCCCTTCGCCTCCCAATTCTGTCCCTGCACCGGTCCTACCAGAACCCTTCGCGTCCCAATACCTAATACTCGCGCGCCGCAAGTTCGCTGTTGTTACTGACACGAAGAGCCTACGATTCACTCTTGCAGATACATCTTCAGGCCTCAACTCGAGCGATGTCATCGTGCAAGATGTAGCGGCAGAGTTGCCATGCGAGTTGGTTGTCATACCCGTGTCCAAGCTGAAGATTTCACATACTATCGAAGTAAAACTTGAGTCGGCTACTGACCTGCAAGTCTTGGAGGACGTTCAACACCTGGAGCACATAGCGAAGGTTAAAGTCAATAGTCCCAGCACTGTGCTGCCACTAGCCTGTGTTGCCTCTAAGTTGCATCAGTCTAATGAGGGCGATTCCCTTGAGGTCTGTATTCTGTGGCACAACAGTCCATCAATCAGAGATCGAGTGGACCCAATCTTGGTGGACATCTTGAATCACTATCTGCCAGGTGGCCTCGAACGCTCCGCTGCCCCCGAGCCCTGGAATCCTCGTCAATTTTATGACAATGTTCATGTTCCAGAGAAGTCAGATGAAGCTTCTGCCGATATACCAATCATTGCTCTCGAGTCCAAGCTGTTCCCTTTTCAGAGACGCGCAGTGCGCTGGTTGTTATCACGAGAGTGCATTTCCCTCAACCAAGATGGAATTATAACCCCTGTTGAGGCATCCGAGGCGGTCCTACCCGATGGTTTCAGAACAACCTATACTGAAGACTACACTAGGTGCGTTGTGAATAATGCGGTGGGGATGGTCACTACAGATGCCAAGGCAGTATTGGGATTTTATGGAAATGTAAGAGGCGGAATACTCGCGGAGGAGATGGGCCTTGGGAAGACCCTTGAAATTATCTCTCTGATCTGCTTGCATCCAAAACCCCCTCCGTCTCCTATCTCGTCAAAACTGAAATATTCATCTGCCACGTTGATCATCACACCACCGACCATTCTTGATCAATGGAAGCAGGAAATCAATGAACATGCTCCTAGTCTGAAGGTATTCCATTATCAGGGAGTTGCCACATACAAGAAACAGGCAGATAAAGTTATGGTGCAACTTTTGCAAAGTGATGTGGTTCTCACAACCTACAACGTCATTGCAAAGGAAATTCACTACGTCAGCGAGAAACCCGATCGAAATTTACGAGGCCGGCCTCGCGCAGAGGCTCCCAAAAGTCCTTTAACACAGATTTCCTGGTGGCGTGTCTGCTTGGATGAAGCGCAGATGGTGGAGAGCGGTGTCTCATCAGCAGCACAGGTTGCCATGCGCATTCCTCGCCAAAATGCCTGGGCAGTTACGGGCACTCCGCTTAGAAAGAATCATAAAGACCTCTTTGGGTTATTCCTATTTCTTCGGTACGAACCATGGTGTCAGTCAGCCAGAATGTGGGAACATCTTGTTGATTTCCATCGACCCTTACTCCGAAGCGCATTGAGCAAGATCGCGATGAGACATACCAAAGATTTTGTGCGTGAAGATTTACGGCTGCCACCACAAAGTCGGCATACCATCACCATACCTTTCACTGCCATTGAAGAACAACACTACGCCCAACTTGTTTCTGAGCTATGTGAAGATTGTGGTGTTGACCGTCTTGGTGGGCCACTTACGGAGGATTGGGACCCAAACTCTGCAACGATCATCGAAAAGATGCGTACCTGGCTGGCTCGTCTTCGTCAGACATGCCTGCACCCAGAAATTGGCCACCTTAATCGAAAAGCATTCCGTCGGACGGACGGAGTTCTTCGTACCGTGGAACAAGTATTAGATGTCATGATCGATCAAGTCGAAGGTTCGCTACGTGGTAGCCAACGTACCTGGCTTTTAGCGGTCATACGACAAGGTCAGATGAAAGAGAATGCAAAAGAGACCGACGACGCCCTAAGAATATGGCGGCGCGCTTATACAGAGTCGTCTGCAATTGTTCAGGAATGTCAAAAGCAGCACGACAATGAGATGGCTCTCAAAAACGACCTTCGAGGAAACCGGATCAATACCCTTGAAGTAGAAGATGACAATGAGGACGGCGACAGCCAACAATTTTCTCCCATCAAAGCGCGCCTACGTTCTGCGCTCGAAATCAAGCACATCTGTATCTTCTTCATAGCAAATGCTTACTTTCAGTTGAAGTCGCTCAAACAACCAGACACAGAAGATTATATCGAACTGGAGAAGCGAGAAACAGCAGCATACGAAGAGGCGAAATCTATTCGCTCTGAGATTTTGTCCGAGGTGCTCAAAAATGCCAACAAACTCATCACAAATGCAGGGATTCGATTCACAGATGAACGTACCCAAATCCCTGACATGAAGGCGCCAGATGATTATACAGGAATTGAGAGCCGAAAGATTTTTGAACGGCTTGAGACCTTCTGTGAAGCTATGAATAACCAGGCTGTGCAATTCCGAGCCCTTCAGAATACTATGCTTGGCTTTTTACGTCAAGCCTTGCTCGATCAAGATGAAGGAGTTGAGCTACAGGGTGACGAATATGAGAACTCTACAAAGCAGCAGGATGAGATGTATGCGTACATGGAAGCCCTGCGCGCTCTATTCGCCGATCGTGGCGAGGCGCTCACCGGTATAGAAAACAACTTGAACAGAGTCGAGATGAAGCAGTTCCTACGGTCAGCGAAGGAAGGAGAAGGGCCAGCCCCCGAGCTCATGATCAAGCTCCTCGCCGAAAGACAAGAGAAACGCGTGGACTGGGAGAAAATAGGCAGCTTAAGGAGCATCCTTGGAGAGATCAGAGCCCTCATCAACTCTCTCGAATGGCAAGCCGGCCTTGGATCGACCCGTGCTTCGAATGAGCTTAGTATCATATCCCCAGTGCTGAAGACCGCCATGGATCTTAACTCCGCGCAAGTAAAGGCTCTAAGCAGCATTGAGCAATTGGTAAATCAATTTCGTGACACCATGAATGGACGTCTCGAGTTCTATCGAGCACTACAGAGGATTTCCGACATGGTTGCACCATTCGACGAGGGAAGCATCGGGAATCCCTTCAACTGGAAACAGTATAATGATTTCGAACGTGAAGCCGCAGCATCAAAGAACAAGGTCGAGTCGCTCTTGACGAGGATGCGATACCTGCTCCATCTGAAGGAAGATTCGCAATCATCCGCCCCAAGAACCTGCATTATCTGTCGAGACACGTTCGAAATCGGCACCCTCACCGTGTGTGGCCATCAATTCTGCAAGGATTGCATTCTAGAGTGGTCAAACGCCCACCGCAATTGCCCAGTGTGCAAGAGACGCTTAAACTCGAACAGTTTCTTCGATATTACCTACAAACCTGCAAAAGTAGCTGTCCAAGCCGAACCAGCCGCCCCTAGTAGTTCGGCAATGGAGGGCAGCTCTGACCGTCAGCTGAGTCAATCCATCTATTCAGACATCAGTGCATCTATGCTCCACGAGATCAAATCCATCGACCTACAAGGCCCCAGTTTCGGCAGCAAAGTGGACTTTCTATGCCGACACCTCCTATGGCTCCGCCGTCATGACCCGGGCTCCAAAGCCATCATCTTCAGCCAATACCGAGAATTCCTGGATTTCCTGGGCCGTGCCTTCCACGACTACAGGATCACGTTCAGCAGCATTCACGACAAGAACGGGATCGAGAAGTTCAAGTCGGACCCCGCCACAGGGTGCTTCCTGCTGCACGCGAAAGCACACTCCACAGGCTTGAACCTCGTGGTTGCCAACCACGTCTTCCTCTGCGAACCGCTCATCAACACCGCCATCGAGCTGCAGGCGATTGCGCGTGTTCACCGTATCGGCCAACACCGCCCCACGACCGTCTGGATGTACCTGATTGCCGACACGGTCGAGGAGTCGATCTACGACATCTCGGTCACGAAGCGCATGGCGCACATCCGCTTCGACCCACAGCCGCGCCTCAACGACGATTTCACCGACTTCAGCACCGCCCAGATACCGTCAGCGGCTGCGCAGCAGGAGAACGCAATCGACATGGCCAACTCGCTCGAGCTCCAGGCCGCCGACCTCAGCCGCCTGTTCACCTCGGGAAAATCTGGTGGCGAGATGGTCGAGAACGCTGACCTGTGGCCCTGTCTCTTCGGCCGTGTCAGAGAGCAGGAGGCCGTCACGGCTGGGATGAATGGGCCGCTGTAAGGCCGGTGGGGGTCGGGGGGCCTTTCACTCTGTTTATTAATTGACGCTCTGCCCTCGTCACGCCTCCCATATCCCCCCGCAGCGGACGGGCTGGGCTGTTTTCTCAATTGAGTAGATTCGGTCACACCGTTTGTGGAATGGCGCAATATCCGATCGACCCATTACATCCATGTACCTCGGAGCCAATCACTTACATTAGTTGACATCAGATGCAGATGGAGATGGAGATGAATATTTGGAGTTGGAGCAATCGAGCGGGAACTTTATGTACTGAATAACAACGGAAATGACTACCTGAAGCTTTCGCCAGCAGCAGAAGAGATGAATCAGCTTGATTCAGTCGAGAGCAGGTAGGTAGGCTCATAGCATTTGTCCACACCTAATACCAAGACTTCCACGCATAGCGTGTAGATATATGCTTTCCATTCACTCAAGTATCGCGCAGCGTGTAAGGATGTCTTCGTAATAGAATATTTGAGTGTATCTTAGTTAAGCTACTTAGCTCGGGAACTCACGCAGCCCATCGTCTCGTTCACATCACACTCGGTGGCTTGCCATATGCTGATTACCGCCCCGGTATTTGCATGGCACTTCGCAATTAATGTTGTTACATGTCTCAAAAAGTAAGTGTGAACGCATGGCCTCACGGACATTTTCCTTTGGTGTCCATGCTCAGATCCCTTTGTGGTGAGCTTCTAGTCCATTTCAACATCGCTTTCATCATGGCCGTTCTCACGGTGGTCTCTATCTTCAAGGTCGACATCATTCGGAGAGCCATCATTCTCTCCATCCATTTCGTCGTCACTTCGCTCAGCGAGGAGGTCTTGGGTGATCTCGTCGTTCAGATCGCGACCGCTGCGAGTTTCGGGAGGCTTTATTGTTATTGTTCCTTTGGCGGTGCTTCCGACAGGAGTGGCAATGGGTGCATTCAATTCGACTGATGGCTCACGTCTTCTGGGAGCTACTTTGCGCGTGCTACCATTCGTAGTCGCTCGACCTGATGCCACACGGACCGTTTCTTCCACAACGGCTTTGGGATGCTTTGGGACTCTCACTGTATAGGTGGTGACGTCTCGATCACCACTCCATAGTTCGAGCCGGCGGGCCGTTCTCCGCAAGACCTTCGTCCAGAGTTCTGCTTCCTCTCCATAGTCTTCAGGTTCATAGCCAGAAGGGATTCCTCCTGGTTCGCCCTCGACTGGTTCACCATTCCATCTACGAGCAAGAACGCCTGCAAAGCCGACCGCCCCATTTTCTTCTTCCTCCTCGCTGTCATAGGTTGGAGGTAGTTCGGAGATTCGGCGGGCCGCTTTAAGAAGCCATCGCTCCCCTTCGCGGGCTTGCTCCAATTGCTTGTAAGCTTCTCGTCGACGGCGTCTGAGTGCCCATTCCACTCTGCGCATTCTGTGCTCCTCTAATTCGCGCTGATACCCGGTCCGTGCCCGAGACTTGATTAGTGTACCACCTGAGGGTGTATCGTTTAAGCGTGCTGGCGGCTTGTTAGTCTCATGAGTTGATATATTCAATTTAGACTGACCTGGCTGTAATGGTTGTGGTGTCCCTCTGGAACGCTCAACTGTGTCAGGTGTGCCGACTCTACGACTTGACTTTAGAAGGCTTCGTGGGCCATCACTATGCCTCCCAACGCCTCGAGTTCTCGTAGGTGTATTTTTACCTCGCACCCGTTTGTAACGACCTCTCCCAGGGTGTGGATCAACAACATCCCAATCATCATCCAGGCTGTCGGCTTGCCCCCCTAGGGCACTCATGATGTGACCATGCGGTCCTGGGTCAGGAATTGGAGACCTTCCGATACCTGGGCTTGCTCTAGAATCGGCATCCGACATCAAAGAATCTTCATCACCAGCGTAGAGTGCACTCTTTTTCAGCCTCTTCAAAAGCTTGTGGTCTGGATTGCCTGGATCTGCCATCACCAATGGTGGTTCATTGGCGACTTCTTCCATAATACGCTTTCGTTCCTTGGTCATCTTATCGGCAAATTGGACTTCTTCCTCCGGATCTACATTTTCTGCATCGCCCTCTTCAGGAGTGATATTGACAAGTTGAGGTACCAGTTGAGGAATTGTGTCAGGATCATCGGGATCCTCATCCTCTTTGTACTCGCCAGGACCGAAGGGATTGTTGAGGGCATCCTCTTTCGTGAAATTGGATTCAAGATACCACCACATCAGCCATAAGAAGGCCCGTGCTCTGCTCGCCGAGGAAATTGTATGGCGCATTGCCATATCAAAGAAGTCCACTTTGTCGGTGAAATGTGTTTCGCTAACCTTAGGAGCAAACTGAGAGAGCACAAATATAAGATTAACAGGATTTGTACGTGGGACTGATTTAGCCATGATAGCTGGTATGGTTCGCGGTTCGTCGGTATCTTCGCTAGCACCTTTCAAAATACTCTTCAGCCGGGGCGCATCTTGAAGCGACTTATAGTCTCGCTGGCTTTTGTAGGCCTGTAGGGAAGGAATGGAGTGATAAGTCCTCAGTTGCGCTCTCATCTCCGGGAAGAAGTTCAGTGTCGTGTTCATGCGGCCAACGTTAACCAGCAGGCAGATCATAGCCATATTTTGAGCAGCTTGTCGATCAACCTGGAGTCTGTCCTTCAGGATCTTGCTCGTTTTGGAACTCCTCGCCATGCAGTCGACATAGATATCGACAAAAGTGCAATGAGTTTTGCCATCACTTATTCTGGTGAAGACTGGTTGTGTGTCCTCTATGACAGTGCGTAGAAACTCGAACTGGATCTCTTTTCGCCACAATGGGGTGCCATCTGGCTTCTTGATGTGTCTGATCTTGCTCCCAGAATAGACCGAGCCCACAGTCCCATTAGCTTGTCTCCTCGTTCCGACTGCGGTACCGACAGTACGAGGTTCGGATTCGGGGCTGGCCTCAGACTTCTTGGTGCGCGAGTAAGAGGTAGATATTACACTTCCCTCATCTTCTGTGCCATCGTTTAATTGTTCCTGTATCCATATTGCACTTGCGCCTTTTCTAGGTTTTGATTTTCGGCCACCTGTGGTCTTTGAACGCCCACCTCGTCGGCCGGAAGCTGGGGTGCGAGTCGTTGGCTGGTCGTCGGTGAGATGGGATTGATCATGGTCCACATCTTGGTCCAGATCTGTAACATCAGGTTTGACATCTTCGTTCTGGTCGTCAATAGTATCGCCTTCGGAGGGCGCAGGGGAGTGATCGCGGGACGCCATCTTTGTTGGTCTAGGGCCTGCACTTCCGGTCAGGTTATCAAACGGAGATTGGGCTCAACATGAGAATTGTTTCTTGATAGAGGAATAGGTATCTACGATGTATTCGAGGTTGGGAATGTAGAGTAAGAGTAAGAAGTATTATCAATGATGAACCTTTCGAGCAGAGGAAAGTATGAGACAGGGATGCGGAGATGGGGAAGCCACCACTAGTGACAGTTATTAGTTAGTCTGGGTAACCACCACTGGTCCAGCCGCGACTGCCATTCTAATTCACACGCGTCTAACTTCTGTGATGAGCCAGATGCCAAGACGACCAATCTGTACGGGGAACCATGTGAAGCTTAGCGCTGAATTTACGGCTAAGTATCTAGGCCCAAGCGGACACAACGATTTGATGCACAGCGTTCGCCCCACCTACCAATGGAACTCATCGTAGATCCTACATTCAGCTGAAGTTCATTAAACAAACCAGGGCAAAGGAACATAAGATCTTAGGCCCTCTCGCCTAGTCATATTTTCAGCCCTTCCCGCCCAAACTCGTGCAGGAAGCATTAGCTCCTCTCCTCCTGGTCGTTTGGGTTCAGCAGATGGGACGCCTATCGAGGCAAGCTCCTTAATGGATGCCGTCTCGCACGAGAAGGTAATCCTTGATGCTCTTAGGCACTCCGTACTTTAGGTAGATTGTGATGGTACATAATAACGGTGTTCAATGCTCTCGCTCACTCGCACAGTCTTTTCCCACTCCTACTAAAGTCCAACTTTCACAATGGGCGAGATTCTAACGAGCACACTCCTCAAAGCCACGACCACCCTTGGTCTCTTAACTCTTTGCGGGGCTTTGTATCGATTTACCGACTTTCTTTTATTTCATTTTACGGTGCCTCGGGATCCCCTCGCTGCCTATAGGCCCTCTTTTCCCGTGGAAGGTGAAGCTGGAAAAGCAAAACCGTACGCATTGGTCACAGGTTCCAGCGGGGGAATTGGTTTCGGCCTGGCGGAATCGCTGGTGAGGCGCGGCTTTGGTGTGATTTTGCTCTCGAATGACGAGCCTGGACTTCAATCTGCAAAGCGCAAGCTGACAAAGCAATACCCGAGCTGCGCGTCTTCGGTAGAGCTCGTGTATCTCGATGCTCTCAAGGCGTCGGTGGGGGACATGCAAAGCCGAATAATCGACGATTGTATTGAGCGCAAAAGGCTCGCCGTCACGATCTTGATCAACAACGTTGGCGGTGTGCCAATGCCATTGCCTCTGTTCAGGGTCTTCACTGAATATGAGGCAAAGGGCATCGATGACAACATCACTTTGAATGCTCGATTTATGGCTCAATTGACGCACCTCATGGTACCGACACTAACTGCATCATCAGCTCTTCCCACTTCACCAAAATCGAATCGATCTCTTATATTGAATATGAGCTCTGGTGCACGAGATGGTATCCCTTGGCAAAGCATGTACAGCGGTGCGAAAGCCTTCAATGCTGGCTTTAGCATGAGCATTGCACGCGAGTTCAAAGCCACCGGCGTACCAATCGACTGCATTGCCATTGTCCCTGGCGACGTGCTTACCGATTCAAACTATACTGGGCTTGGAGCATGGAGCCCCGACGCCACCCAGTACGGAGAAATTCTTCTTGATAGAGTGGCTGGTGCGGTGAGTCGACGTCGCCTATGGATGAGTCCATATTGGTTGCATGCAGTTCAAATCGCCCTAATGGATTGGATCCCAGAAAGCATCCTAGGCAACATATTGGCAGATAAAATGATTGAGAAGAAAAGAATGTTTGCAACGGTGGCCCAGAAGCAAAAATAGAATTTGTCGACATGACCTCGCGTCTAGTCAGTCGGTCAGGGGCAGATCTACCTCCGGTATGAATTTTAGCAATTTCGCGTATGTCCAAGAGTTCTGTAGCAATGAAATATCGAGAACCATGATGCGGCCCCCAATTCAAAGACGTTGGACGCGAGCAGTCCATATATGCCCATGGTCAGAAACCAGACAGGAACCTTCGTGAGCCTTCAACCGAGTCGAATAGGCTTTGAGTTCCGAGTCCGATCTGTGGATCGGTTCCCCAAAACGCCGATTTCCGTGGGGGGCATGTTTCGAGGGGGTTCGAGTGAGGCTGACAACAACCAGCAACATCACTTCAACATAATACCAGTACATATCGTTTTGGCACTAATTGCGTTTATTCATAAATCCTTATAAAGCCCTCAAGAAAAGTGTCCCTTTTGTGAATATCCAATAACCAATTCATCACGGTGTATCAGTACTCGCAACCGCTCCTCATCATCTCCCTACCGTGAACTCACCGCACCTTCACTTCATATTTGAACTTCCACATACAAAAGCAAAGATGACGAACTGGACTTTGGGAGAAAAGTTCACAGAGACATACCCGCACTTGAGCGGCGTCAAGGCTCTGTGGGAAACGAAATGGAAATTCCCCGCCACCAAGGCCGTCTACCCGTTCCACGACGGCAAATACGAAGATTTCGCACCCATTTTCGACAAGCTGATCGCCGACAATGTCAACGACGGCTACTCGGACGCGTATACCGAGTATTTCCTCCCGACCGCAGAGAAACTCACAGACGAGGCTCTCTCCGCGCAAGGATCCAACCGTGCCAAGGCCATTGATCTCTTCAAGAGAGCCGCTGCCGTGTATCGGATCTCTCGATTCCCGTCGGTTGATGCGGGGTCTGGCCTCAAGCGGAAAATCTACGAGACGCAGAAACAGGTCTATCTGCGAGGCGCAAGTCTGTGGGATGCCCCCTTGAAGGAGGTCATAATTCCTCACACGGCAGCGGAGGGTGAAGATGGGAAGGAGATTCCCTTGTACCTCAGGCTGCCGTTGGGAACCAGCAAGGACAAGAAAGTGCCTGTTGTCTTGCTCATCACAGGTCTTGATGGCCATCGCCCAGATAATTCTGCAGTAAGCACTTCATTCCCACCGTGCTGCCCTGCCACCATTGCTGATCATTTTTAAACCAGCGTACCGACGAGTTCACTTCGCGCGGCTGGGCAACTGTAATCACTGAAATCCCCGGCACAGCAGACTGCCCCGCGGCAAGACGAGACTCCAAGTCGCCGGATCGATTGTTCACTGCAATCCTCGACTGGATCGCGCAACAGCCATATCTCGATTCCCAGAAAGTCCTCGCCTGGGGCCTGTCTGCTGGCGGCTACTACGCCATCCGGGTCGCGCACACACACCACGCTCGCCTGATCGGCAGCATCGGGCAGGGCGCCGGGACCCATTTATTCCTATCACGAGAGTGGCTTGACCGCGTCGACGACCACGAGTACCCGTTTGTCTTGAGCCACGCGTACGTCCTGAAATACGGGTATAAGGACTGGGAAGAGCTCAAGCAAAACGCGCAGAAGGATTTCAGCCTTGTGGAGAGCGGGATCGTGGACGGGCCGTCCTGTCGGCTGCTGCTGGTGAACGGTACGTGGGATGGCTTGATGCCGATTGAAGACAGCATTCTGTTGTTCAGCCACGGCCGCCCGAAGGAGGCTCGATTCTACGACAAGATGCTCCACATGGGTTATCCACCGGCGAATGAGAGTATATACCCCTGGATGGAGTCGGTCATGGCGACAGCTTCGTAAAAGTGAAACCACCTAGGTAGTGCGTGCCTGGCACTAGCATCATTGGGAGATCATCACCCTTAATAGCTACTCTAAAAAGTAATATCCTTTCCCCCCACCACTTGCAGCGTCTTAAAAGCCTTCTGTGTGTAACAACTCCCAAGCTCTCGGGATGAAGATCTTAGCATCGCCAATATGCTTCACCGACCACGGCGTGGTATTGGCCGCCTCGGCCTCCTTGCCGTCGAACGCGGCCCTGAGGTTGTCGACCTCATGGATGGCCAAGAATCTACCGGGCTCGCCCGACGTAGCTGGTGTTTTCGGACCCAGAAAATACCGGGACGATCGACGGTAGCCAGGGAGCTTGCTCAACATTTCGAGATGTTCCTCGGCATACCAGTTTTCGAAGTCTGCCTCATCCACCGGCTCCATCTCAACGGTCACCAGGAATGGCGGCGCACCTTGGACAGATTCGTCAGCCCTCGCCCCGCCCCCATGGTCGCAACCAAAAAGACGAAATTAAATCGTCATCTCCATTAGATATGATAAATAGCACTCACTCTCTCCCGTCCCCTTCGGGTCGTAATCCACCATCAGTTTATAGTTCCTCGCATCGAAGTCGCCGTTGGCCGTTGTGTCCTTATTCTTCGGGAACAGGTCGCTTGAATGACGGACCTTGGTGGCATATTCCTCGCGAGCCAACGGTTCTTCGAACTCCGTCTGGTACAGCGCGAGATAGCTGCGAGGGTGTCTTTCCTTGGTCGCCAGCGCGAAATCAAACGTTTCGCGATAAAACGCTGCTCGCTTGGTGGTCCCACTGTTGACGAGGTCGGGCAGCTGATTTTCTCGGGCATTAGACACCAGAGAAGGGGGTACTATGAGAAGGAAACAGGGCAACAAGCGGGGTGCATAGCAATACCTACATGTTCTGTGATGTACCATTTCTCCCAGAGTCTGTTGTCCACGCCAGAGTCTGGCTGGGGGCGTGAGTTCACGTGGAGAAGGTATGGAAGTGGCATCTGGATGATTGTTTACACCAGATTCGTGAGTAGAATTGTTTTTCTCTTGTTCGCGTCAGAACTTGGAAACGACACTCCTTTATATTTCAGATTAATAAATATTCTGGATAACCATTTCCGGAGCGTTCGCTAACCCACAACTATTGTGCGGAGAAGCCAATTACCAATACTTTCTGACACCCATCTCATCCGGCGGGATCCATTCTAGGCGTGATGATAACCTCGGATGACTCGACCAAACAGAGAAGGGTCACCCTCTGGGCTAACACGAGGGCGTGTCTGTATTGAATTCCTCCTCGGCATAAAATCAGTTACGGAGTCGCGGTTTGGGAGCCTGATCAACCCAATCTGCAATTTCAACCAGGGTCGTAATCAATATTAAGGCGGAGCGACTCCCGTTTTCGATTCCCAAACTGGCTGTAGTTTTACTAAGCACCACCGGGTTGCCCTTCGTTGATCTTACGATTGCGGTCCGCACAATCACCATGACACGAAAGTTCGCTGTCAGGTATCAAGTTGACCAATGGAAATAGCGGATTATAAGCAGAAAGATTCGAAGGCGAGAGTCCGAGCAGTATTCTAACTAGAAGCTCAAGCTGCTCCCGTTATGGCTTCGCGATTACTAGACCATAATTTCAAGCGGGGGCTTATAGAGTGAACTCGGCTGTTACTTTTTCTTCTTCAGACAATTTTTGCTTTATATTTTCTGTGGCAGCAGGCGCAAAGCTTCAGCAAGGCTTGCAGTGCAGCATCCGGTGCCGTTCCCGTTGGACAAGAGCAGTCATGAAGCCTGGACTGCCGTCATGTTTCAGCGCTCCAATACTACTGCAGGCATTCACATGTATGTGGGTAGATTGTCGCCTGCTGAGCACATGGGGCAGTTCAGCCTCTTGGAGGGTATGACGAGCCTGATACTCTGCCTTGATAAAGGATTATTGATGCAGATACTACATGGACTTGAGCCCAAACCTGAAGGCGGATAGAATCGAGAGGGGGTTAAGTAAGCACATGTCATGAATTTGCGGTTACTTTTCGGCCCGCAACCATGCCTACCTCTCCCTGGTGGAATACCCCACAAAGAGTCGAGGAATACTATTTTCCGGGGAAACGAAAAAATGGGCTGAAGAGTACCGAATAGGAGTGCCGATAAGACTTTGGTCAATCGGTACCGAAAGTCGACAAAGACCACAGGCGGATGAAACGCGGATTTTCCCCCGTTGCTCCGCAGATGGTATTATGTGCACTTGGCCAGAACTTTGCGGGTTGTCTGCTCCGAAAGGTGATCATTTGGGTTCATATATAGCTCTGCAAACGCCCAGGAGGATCCGGGATAGATATCACTCCACTCGACGGGGCTCTATAGTTATTTATCAGCATCGAAAACGGCAGGCAGCATGGGAGAATCTCAGAACGTCTCGACACAAGCATTTGTGGTGAATGAGTTAGGTGCACCTTTTAAGCTGCAAGATATAATCCTAGACGAACTGCACGCCGACGAGGTCCTTGTAGAAATCAAGTACACTGGAATATGTCATACGGTCGGTGAAATAACATTGAACCATTTTCCACACAGCAAAGTCTGACCTTTGGATCTTTTGTCAGGATATTGTTGTTCAGCATGGAGGCATGCCTGTTGGAGGTTACCCCGCGGTGCTGGGGCACGAAGGAGCAGGTATTGTTAGACAGATCGGATCTGGAGTGGATGCTGCATCCTTGAAACCGGGCGACGCAGTCATGTTGAGCTTCCGCACCTGTCAAAATTGTGAAGCATGTCGAAGTGGACGTTGCGGTGCATGTCCACGGATGACCGAGATCAACTTTATGCGGTCACGCCGTGATCCAAGTGCGAAACCACCGTTTTCTTTACCTGACGGGAAACAAGTACATGGCCAGTTTTTTGGTCAATCCTCATTCAGCAAGATGACAATCGTCGCCGAGCAGTCTGTCACCAAGTGCGATTTAACTCTCGACGAGATGCGATATCTTGCCCCTCTGGGTTGTGGCTATCTCACCGGCGCTGGGACTGTTCTCAACGCATTGAAACCGAATCACAGCTCTAAAATCGCAGTGCTGGGTGTGGGTGCGGTAGGAATGGCCTCGATCATGGCAGCTAAGGCCGCTGGTGCAGCTGAGATCATTGCAGTAGATATTTTCGATGCGAAGCTGGACCTGGCTCGCTCCTTTGGTGCCACACAAACAGTCAACACGAAACAATTTCCAGATCTTGTTGGGAAGATCCGGGAGACGTTCCCAGAGGGAGTTGATTTTGTCGTGGACACGACTGGGAACACGAATGTGATCGGATCTTCATTTGAAATCCTGGGGCACGAAGGTACACTAGCACTTGTGGGAGTTCCAAGACCCGGCAGCAAGATTGAAATAGATGCTTTGAACTTGCTCACGAGCTGCAAGCGGATCGTTGGAGTGATCGAGGGATTTTCAGATCCAAAGAAGGTGTGTACTCTCTTGGCATCAATCGAGGTTCCGCGATCTCTCCTGACTCGTACTGACCTTTTCAGTTGCTTCCTGAACTTGTTAAGTTATATCGAGAAGGAAAATTTCCAGTCGACCGTATTGCCCAAATTTATCCCGCAAGTTCGCTTGATAAAGCAATTGAAGATCTGAAATCAGGTGCCGTAAGTAATATCTTCGTGTTGAGGAAAGCCGACTCTAACAGGAACCTACAGGTCATCAAGCCGATAATTTCCTGGAACGATTGAACTGAGTATAGGGGTGACATTGAGCGACATGCAAGTACTCAGAAGCTTCAACGACCTGATCAAACAAATGAAACACTGTAGACACTGTAGCAGCCATGCTATATTCTGAATCCTTGAATCGCAACAAATGCGGATGGAGCCTCACCCTGAGTCTTATTGGCGAATCATAGATAGTGTCGAAAATTTGTTGATTCTGAACACAAAGCCTCTCCCGTCGCCAACGGCTGAAGTCATATGAATACTGTTTGTTGAGGTCTGTTTCACAGCCGGGGTATTGAAAGATGCCGCCCGTTGATCGGCGTTCACTTATCACCTGACCAGAGGATAATCTCTAGGCTGTAATAGGAGAGCACGAGGGAGTAAGGAAAGCTACTCTCAATGAGCAGTGTATGATTGATTCAAGTCATTGTTGTCTAGTCTAAGTGAGAAAAGAGAGAGAGAGGGGGGAGTGGTATCTAAGTTGAGTGGTTGTACCCAGAGTAGGCAAGTGCGGCCGTCATGTGACAAAAGCACTCTCGGCCGGTAGTTCAACCTGCACGTTTTCCTTGATAAAAGGCTCGTTTGACCTCACCCTAGTTCTCTCCACAGTTTCCGGTTTTCTCCCAGGATATCTTGCAAGTTACCGTGAGGCCCCCAATGATGACCAAATTTGGGGTGCCTAGTCCGT